>JAEEGG010003219.1_pt1 | contig 40878 bp, 29 predicted proteins | sample 9134161 | NCBI WGS metagenome assembly JAEEGG01 (sample SAMN16246543, study PRJNA631951) | gut metagenome | biome: gut microbiome; feature: rumen; material: CR-attached | host: Bos | place: Iran: Karaj | collected 2018-10 | reverse complement strand
TTGGCACATTTTCGCACCGGGGCGCGCCCCATTTTCAAAAATTTTATCTAGTTTCAAGTCTAGAAGTTTTCCTAGGAGCATTTATGAACGCTAAAATCCTACTCGCAGCAGGAGCCCTGCTCGCCTCGCAGTCGTTCGCCATCATCGGTATCGGCGCACACTACACCCCCAATTTCGGTACCAAGATGACAGGTTTCGCTGAGACCCCCGACAGGTTCGGCAACAGCGTCAACGTCTCCGACGCGGGCGAAGTCAAGCTGTGGCACGGCGGATTCGACGAGATGATGCACGGTTTCGGTTTCAAGGTGTGGGTGGATATCCTCCCCATCATCGACATCGAAGCGACTCTCAACATCCAGTTCGGTTCTTACGACGCATCGCTCTTCGTGATCAAGGACCCGACCGCAGTCCTCACGGGTGTTGCCGGTGGCGACATCAGCGCCTACGACCAGATTGACCTCGAGATTGAACTGGGCGGCACCCCGTTCGGCAAGGCTAACCCGAAGTTCGTCCAGATGAACGGTGACCTCTCCATTACCTACCCCATCACGTTCATCCCCATCATCCGCCCCTACATCGGCGGCGGCCTTACCTACTACATGAACACGTTCATCCTGAACCAGTCCTTCACCTACAGGGTCGTGGGCGGTACCTACAACGTGGTTAAGGCCGAACTCGAAGCCGAAATGCAGAACGCCATCGACGGCGTGATGAGCAACCCGGCCGCAGCGCTCGACCCCAATTCCATCGCGCTGCCCGACCAGAACGCCATGGCCCAGAGGCTCTCTGACGCAATGGTCCAGAACCTGCAGGATGCAGCCCTCGAGGAAGGCCTCAAGACCAGCATCGGCGGTCACGTTCTTGTCGGCCTCCGCGCCAAGCTCCCGATTATCCCGATTGCCGCATACGCCAACTTCAAGTACTACTTCGGCGGCGACTTCCCGGAAGAAATCAGCCCGGGGCGCATGGCTGCTGAAGTCGGTGTCGGTCTCGCAATTTAAACTAAAGTACCCCATAGGAGTTTAAGGGAAACAAAATGGCTAACAATACTAGCAACACTAGCATTCTTATTGTCGAAGATGAACTTGCAATTGCCGAAAGCCTCGTAGACCTCTGCGAGCTCAACGGATACCACGTAAAGCATGTTGCCGATGGCGAGAGCGGCCTTACCGAGGCCCTCACCGGACAGTACGGGCTGGTGCTCCTCGATGTGATGCTCCCGGGCATGAACGGCTTTGAAGTCTGCGACAAGATCCGTGAAAAGGACAGAAGCCTCCCTATCATTATCCTTTCTGCAAAGAACACCGACGAGGACATCATCAACGGCCTCAAGTTCGGTGCCGACGACTACATCCCGAAGCCGTTCTCCACCCCGATGCTGCTCGCACGCATCGAGGCAGTGCTCCGCCGTAGCCGCCAGTCCATGGAAAACGAAGGCAAGCTGGTTGCCGGCAACCTCCGCGTGAACTTCCGCGAATACGCTGGTACGCGCGGCAAGGAAGAACTCGCGTTCACCCGCAAGGAAATCGAAATCCTCGAATACCTGTGGAACAACCGTGACCATGCGGTTCCGCGTTCCGAACTGCTCCGCGAAGTCTGGGGCTACGAAAACGCAGAATCCGTGGATACCCGCACCGTCGATATCCACATCACCAAGTTGCGCAAGAAAATCGAGGACGATCCTTCCCATCCGAAGCTCTTGGTCACGTTCCGTGGCGAAGGCTACCAGATGCGTTCTACACCTGAATGCTCAAAAACCGTCTAAAAAAGCGCCTAATAGTCATCTATTCAGCCATCTTCGCCGTGATTGCCCTCCCGGTGGCGGGGCTGCTTTACGATTCGTACCTGCACATGCAGGACGAGTCGAAGGCGGAATGGGCCATGCACGCGGCACAGGTGCTGAAGATGGCGGATAACCGCATCAAGGACGACCTCGCGATCGAGAACAAGCGTTCCTTCATGGAGTACCGCTTCATCAAGGTCGCAAAGACAATCTCTGCAGGCGAACAGCCTACCTACTCTGACCTAGCACTCAACTTCCCGGTTACATCGTGCAATAGCGATTCCAGCAAGCTGGACTACTGCAGCCAGTACGCCGGGCTTATCGGGCATTTCCAGATCGACCCCGACGGCGTGTTCAGCACTCCCTACCTGCCGGCAGGCGCGCTCGGGCAGGTGCAACTCGAGAACAAGGAAGTCCGCGAATCGTTCCAGAACCAACTCAAGTTCATCGTGCGCGACATGGGCATCAAGAACAAGGGAACGGTCGCCACGCAGGATACCTCCAAGGGTTCCGAGAACTACAACGCACTCGACCAGCTCGCCAACGAAGTGGACCTTTCCAAGAGCAAGAACCGCAAGAAACGCCTGCGCGTGGAACGCACCTCCGAGCAGGAACAGTTCGCGTTCAACGTGGAATCCGCCAAAATGGACACCTCGGGCCTGTACAGGATATTCCCGTACGTGGGCACGATGGACATCGCTATCGAATCGTTCCAGGCAGAACTGAACCGCCAGTACATCGTGTTCTACAGGAACGTGCTGCGCGGCGAGGAGAACTTTGTGCAGGGGTTCGTCGTAGACCTGCGCGAATACCTGAAGAGCATCGTGGAACTGGAAATTGGCGACTACACAAACGAGGACAACCACCTCGCCCTGAAGTTTACCTACAAAGGCGACCTCATCTCGTTCGGCATAGACACGCGGAACACCATCAAGGTGTTCGAGGAAAACCTCGCCGAGCCGCTGAACGCGATAACCATGAGCATGTACGTGGACGAATCCGTGCAGGAATCCGGCAACGGCCAGTTTATCAGCAACGGGCAGCTGCTGTTCCTTATCGGCAGCATCATGTTCATACTCCTGGGTGGCGGCCTCATTTCCATTTACCGGCTTACGCAAAGCCAGCTCGACCTAGCCCAGAAGCGCCAGGACTTTATATCGGCGGTGAGTCACGAACTCAAGACCCCGCTCACCACCATCAAGATGCGCGCCGAGATATTACAGACAAGTTATCAGAAGATGGACGATGCCAAGCGCAAGCGCAGTTTTGACCAGATTGCAAGCGAGAGTGACCGCCTTACGCGCCTTATCCAGAACGTGCTCGACCTCTCGAAAATCGACGGCAACCGCTGGGTGGCAAACATCAAGAAGGACTGGCCGAAGGCCGTGCTCGACGACTTCGTGACCATGTACACCAAGAACATCGAGGACCACGGCTTTTCGCTTACCGTATCTTGCGACTCGGACATCGACCGCGTGCAGCTGATGATGGACCGTGACGCCGTGATGCAGATCCTCACGAACCTCGTGGACAACTCGCTCAAGTTCTCGAAGAACGCCGACTACAAGATGATCATCATCGAGATGAAAACGGAAGGCGACCACGTGTACCTTGCCGTGCGCGACTACGGCCCGGGCATTCCGCCCTCCGAGATGAAGAAGGTGTTCCAGGAATTCTACCGCGTAGAAAACGAGATGACCCGTACCACCAAGGGTACCGGCATCGGGCTTTCGATGGTGAAGAAGCTCTGCGCACTCTCGAACATGAAAATCGAAATCGAGAACGCGAACCCCGGTTTGCGCACGAAAATCCATTTCCCGCCCATGGTCTAATAGGCGGAACCTCCGTATTTTTAGTATTTTAGGTGACGCGGAACAACACCGCGCCGCTTTGAAGGATATGGATTATGACACAGGAAGACATTCTCGCTAACCCGCAAGACTACGACCTTTCTATCGAGACCGTCGGGAAGGGCACGCTGAAATCCCCCATGAAGGGAATCAAGTTCGTCTCCGAAGACGACCGCATCAGCCTTACCACCGACATCAAGCGAATCCATGAATTTATAGACAAGGGAATCGAGGTCCCGTCGCTCGAGGCTGCAGGCCCGCGCGAGACAATCTTCCACGACCCCGCCTGGACGCGTGCAGGCATCGTGACCTGCGGCGGCCTCTGCCCCGGCCTCAACAACGTGATCAAGGGCCTTGTTCAGGTGCTGTGGTTCGACTACGGCGTCCGCAACATCTTCGGTATCCCCTACGGCTACCGCGGGCTCAACCCGTCCTATGGCTACTCGCCCATCACGCTCAACCCCGATGTGGTCGACTCCATCCAGGAAGACGGCGGCACCATCCTCGGGAGTTCGCGCGGCATGCAGGACCCGGTCGTAATGGTTGATACCCTGATGCGCCTCAACATCAACGTGCTGTTCTGCATCGGCGGTGACGGCACGCTCCGCGGTGCACACGCAATTGCCGAAGAAGTCAAGAAGCGCAAGCAGCCCATCTCGATTATCGGCATCCCGAAGACTATCGACAACGATTTGAACCTCATCGACCGCACATTCGGTTTCGAGACCGCAGTGCTCAGCGCGACCGACGTAATCACGAGCGCGCACAACGAGGCAAACGGCGCATTCAACGGGCTCGGACTCGTGAAGCTCATGGGCCGCGACTCCGGCTTTATTGCCGCATACGCAGCACTCGCGACTACGGTCGTGAACTTCTGCCTGGTGCCCGAAGTCCCCTTCACGCTGGAAGGCCTGTTCAAGGCTCTCGAGAGCCGCTACAGCAGTGGCAAGACGCACGCGGTTATCGCCGTCGCCGAAGGCGCCGGACAGGAACTGTTCAAGGACCAGGAAGAACGCCGCGATGCAAGCGGCAACATCCTGAAGAACGATATCGGTGAATTCCTGACCCGCAAGATCAAGGAACACTTCGATAAGGTGGGCAAGGAAGTCAACATCAAGTACTTCGACCCGAGCTACATGGTGCGGAGCATCCCGGCAAAGGGCACCGACGCCATCTTCTGCTTCCAGCTCGCAGAAAGCGCCGTACACGCTGGCATGGCGGGCAAGACCGACATGGTGGTGGGCAGCATGAACGAGCAGTTCAGCCACGTGCCCATAGAGTACGCCGTGAACGAAAGGAAGAAGATCGACCCGAACGGAACGTTCTGGCACGCCGTGCTCGGAGCCACGCGCCAGCAGGACTATTTCTCCGGCAAGGGAAAGGGCAACAAATAAAGTAACCTTCTAATTTTTTGTATTATTATTTTACTATGCTCAAGAAAGAAGACAAAGTTCTAATCCGCACAGCCATGATGGAATACAGGAACCTGCTGTTCAAGACATTCCACGGCACCGACGAAGAAAAGAACCGAATCGCACACGTGAACAAGCTATTGAGAAACTGGCAGACCTAAATGCGGATTGCATCCAAGATAATCCTTGCCGTACTCCTCTGTACGCTCGCGGGCTTCGCAAACGAAGACCTGCGCTTTGCGGATTCGTGCTATGCGGCACGAGCCGAGCAGGCAAAGGGCGACAAGGCGGATGCACACAATGCGAAGCTGATGATCGATGCCTACCAGAAGGCGATGAGTGATGCTTCCGTTGCCGAGGCGGCAACCGAAGGCTACGTGAAGAGCCTCTACTTTTCTTTCCGGTTCGTACCCTTCGACAAGAAAAAGCGCTCGCAGAAGCTTGACTCCCTAAAAATCGCGGCCGAGACAGCCTACGCAAAGTTCCCGAAGAACAAGGACATCGCGCATATCTACGCGACCGCGGTATCGATGTGGGGCGCCGACAAGAATCCCCTGCAGGCGGTGAAAGACGGGATTGCGACAATCGTGCGGGACGTGGCCACGAAAACTGAGGACTGGCAAGTGCTCGGTCGCGCCCACCAGCTCTTGCCCTACATTCCGCTGATCCTCACGTGGCCCGACAAGGACCTTGCAGACAAGTACCTGACCATGGCCCTGCAGCAGGACCCGAAGGACCTGTACAACTACTTCTTCCTTGCCGAACTGCGGTTCGAGCAGAAGCGATACGCCGACGCGCTCGACCTGATTGAGCGCGGACTTTCCCGCGGAATACGTACAAGTTTCTTTATGGAAGACAAGCGCGGTCGCTGGCAGTTGAAGGAACTGAAGAAGAAGATCAACGCGAAGCTCGACAAGAAGTAATCCGAAATTCGCCGACAAAGGAAAAGCACCGCCGAAGCGGTGCTTTTGAATTTTTGCGGTTGCCCGTGAGCCGTAGGCGACTCGTATCAACGAGCGGTCTTACGTGAGCCACAAGTGCCTCGTATTAACGAGGCATGGTGGCGAGAGCACGGACCAGCCCAGTACTTGACTGCCAGAGTCTAGTCCGTGCGGTCTTGTCCCTTACCCAGCCTGAACTGCGGTCAAGGCAATCGTGTAGACGATGTCTTCCACGAGGGCGCCACGGCTGAGGTCGTTCACCGGCTTGGCCAAGCCCTGGAGCATCGGGCCGATGGCGATGGTGCCATGAGCGCTACGCTGCACGGCCTTGTAGCCGATGTTACCGGCAGAGAGGCTCGGGAACACGAACACGGTCGCCTTGCCGGCGACGGTGCTGCCCGGGGCCTTGAGAGACCCGACGCTCGGCACGGTCGCCGCGTCATACTGCAGCGGGCCATCCACGAGCATCTCGGGGCGAGCTTCCTTCACAATCTTCGTTGCTTCGCGCACGAGATCGGCATCCGGACCCTTGCCACTGTTCATGGTGCTGTAGCTGAGCATCGCAACACGGCTAGGCAGGCCGAAGGCCTTAGCGGTGTCGTCGCACTGCTGGGCAATGCCGGCGAGTTCCTCGGCGGTCGGGTTCAGGTTGATGGCGCAGTCGCCATAGATGTAGGTCTGGCCAGGCATGCACATGAAGAACACGGAGCTCACGGACTTCACGCCCGGGGCGCACTTGATCACCTGCAGGGCAGGGCGCAGCGTATCGGCGGTAGAGTGGATGGCACCAGAGACAAGGCCATCGACCTCGCCCATCTTGAGCATCATGGTACCCAACATCACGTTGTCGGCAAGTGCCGCGCGGGCCTGGTCTTCGGTCATGCCCTTCGACTTGCGGAGTTCCACGAGCGTCGGCACGTACTTTTCGGCGAGTTCTGCAGACGGTTCAATGATTTCGATATCGGCCGGAAGCGCGACTCCCTGTTCCTTCGCGACCTTGAAGATTTCTTCCTTCTTGCCGATGAGCACCGGCACCGCAATCTTGCGGTCGATCACGAGCTTCGCAGCCTGCACGGTACGCGGTTCGCTGCCTTCGGGGAGCACGATGCGCTTCTTGGCCTTGGAAGCCTTGAGGAGGAGGCCGGCGCGGAACATGGCCTGGCTCGTCTTGCGTTCGGCAGGCTCTGCGGCGAGGTCTGCGGCAAGGCACTTGGGGCAGTGGAGCAAACGCTTGGGGCAGTAGAGGTCAGCATCTTCGCTATCGGAATAGATCTTCGCATCGAGTGCGGTCGCGAGGGAGTCGTTGAACTTCTGGGCAACGGCTTCGCTCATGCCGGTAGCACCTTCCACCACGACGGCGTCCACGGAATCGAAATCCTGCTGGAGGAAGTCGGCGGCAATCTTTTCCATGAGCACAGCGGAATTGTGGGCCTTGAGTTCCTTCGCGGCTTCGGCACCGTTCACGCACGGCTTGTAGGTTGCAGACTTGAGACCGGCGGCGGCAACGCCGTCGACAACTTCCTTGAGCTTCGCTTCCATGTTGGCGGAAGCCACCAGATATACACGGTTCATAAATTATCTCCAAAAAAATCAGTTTGTTGAACGCATAAAAAGTAGGTTTTGAGAGCCGGAAAGTGCAGGCTGGCAAACAAAATGGCACCTTTTACACCGCGTAAACTTTTCTTTACCACAATTTTCCGTTTTATGCACGATTTTTGCACGTCTTTTCGGGCCCCAGGCCGCTCCCCTATTGCTTTTTGGCCTAAAATAAGACATATTTATGTAACGCCCCACTGATGGGATGTTAATTAAGGAGCGTTTATTGTGTGGTACAAGATTATCACCCGTATAACTCTGTTGACACTGGTCGCCTCGATGTGCGCTATGTCACAACCCGGGAATGGTAACGGGAACGGCAGAGGCAACAACAGGGATAGGCCTACCGAAGAGGAACCCGCCGGAGAAGAACCTGCAGGCGAAGAACCGCGCGGTGGCGGAGAAGCCGCAGGCGGCTCGAATGTCGTTATCCGGTTCATGCCGAACTGGACGAACACCAACGCCATCATGACCTACAAGGGCAGCGAATCCGTAATGACCGCAGTCAAGAACTACTGCGGCTGGTTCCAGACAACTGTCAAGAATGCCCCCACCACAGGCTTCGAGGTCACCTTCAAGCAGACCATCGGTAACATACACGTGACCGCGGAAGGCCCCGAGAAGGTGGCTCGCGGACTGCAACCCATCGGTGAACCCATCAACCTCGACAGCATCGCAGCACTCAACGATACGCTATGGATTATCGGCAACCCCTCCGGCCCGCCCGACCTGTTTGCGGCATACCCGAACCGCCTGGGCGACTGCCCGACAAAGACGCTCTCGGTAATGATGTTCGACTGGTACGACGGTTCCAGTGCAAAAGGCCGTAACGGCTACGAGGCACGCGGAGTCCCCCAGCACGGCGAAGGCACCAGCGAAGACTTTGGTGCAGACGGCTGTGGCTACACGAAGGGAATGGTCGAGGTGGAACTCGGCAGCAACGGCGTCCCAGTACGCGCGAGCGATTTCCCCGCAAGCTGCACCAACGCCACCCATCTTAACAACTGGTTCCTGCCCGAAATCATCAACACCGGCACAGACGGCAAAAAGTACACCAACGCAACCTGCCGCGACCTGGAACTTGAGCTGACCGATGACGGCTTCTGGCTCGGACAGCGCGACGACAACAGCGCCGAAGGCGGCCTCTTCTTCCTGGACGACTTCCGCTGGCTTGACGAAGACGGCACGGTCGAGAACATCTACTATGATTCCCTGAGCGGAAACAAGGGCTACCACAACTTCGGCTTCGCGATGAAGATCCAGGCGAAGTTCGAATACGTGCCCGGCCAGTACTTCGAGTTCAACGGTGACGACGACGTGTGGGTGTTCATCAACAACCGCCTGGTGGTCGATATCGGCGGCCAGCACACAAAGCAGTTCGGCTCGGTAGACCTCGACACACTCGGCCTCGAAGAAGGCAAGACCTACCCGTTCCATATCTTCTACGCCGAACGCAAGCAGACACAGTCGAACTTCATGATGCGCACCTCTATAGACCTGCGCACCGAGGCAAGCATATTCCTTACCGATACGCGCTCCACGCCGGTGCTCAAGAACTACGACGTGTGGCAGATCGTGAAGAAGGACGCCCTCAGCTGCGACTTCTCCGCGAACGAACTTGCAGACGTGGATACCGTGGAGGGCCCGTCCAACTACAGGCTCACCGGCGGTAACCTCGGCGAAGCGGGCGTGATGCTCGATACCGCAGGAATGTGGTTCGAGGGCATCTACATCGAGAACAACTGGTACCAGTTCAGCATCGACTCCGCACGCATCGTAGAGAACAACGGGCTTGCCCCGGGCCACTACTACCTCGAGGTATCGCTCAAGAACGCACCCGAACAGAAGACCGGCGTGTGGATAACCATCCCGCCGTACAAGGTACCCACGATTGTGTTCGCGACCGACAAATGGGAATCCATCGGAGCACAGGTTTCGGGCAACGAGCCCTACATTGGCAAGTGGACCTACGAAATGTACAAGGTACAGGTGATGTTCGAGGAAGACTGGGCAACCGTCTCCATCTACAACCAGAACATCAATCTCTCCTCCTCCGACCCGAACATGAAGACAGTGGATGAGAACGGCAAGACCATCAACAAGGTGACGCTTGACTCCACGGGCCACGGGACATTCTACTTAATCGCGAACGCCCCTGTTACGGGTGCTACACTGCAGGCGAAGGGTGCAGCAGCATCGGCAGCCGTATGGACCGACCTCAACTTCGAGGAACCGCCCATACCGCGCATTTCCAGCGCGATAATCATCGACCGTAACGGCGACGGACGCGGCGACAGTCTTCACATCAAGTTCAACAAGGAACTTGGCGGTAAGAACAACCTCGACTCCCTCAAGTTCGCATTCGGCGAAGGCTTCCCGGTGCAGAAAAAGGACAACTGGAAAGTCCACAACAACAACACCGAACTCACGATTGTCTCGAGCGACAACTGCGAGCCCTACAAGGTATGCGGGTTCAGCTCGCTGGTATTTACCGGCGGTAAGGAAGACATATACACGGGTAGCATCGACACCTGGTTCACCTATACCGAGAACAACAAGAGCTATCACTTCCACATTGCGGCAGACCCGCTTACCGACGGCGTGAACCCGATCGTAACGCAGGCGGTAAAGAGCATCACCAAGAGCGGTCATGAACTGGCACTCACCTTCAGCGAGGCCATTACCGAAGATACCAAGCAGTACTTCAAGGACATGTTCCGCTACGTGTGCATCCGCGGTGGCGAGAAGGTCGACCCCGAAAAGCCCGTAGGCGTGGATAACGGTTCTTCGGGCAGCACGATGAGCCTGCTGTTCACCATGAGCACCTACGACGCGGTTATCCCCTCCGTGGGCGACTCCGTGGGCTTTGTACCGCAGGGCGGCTCCACCACAAACCTCGCCGAAGACATGAGCGGTGTCAAGCCGCACAAGTACACGCCGATGGTGAGGATCTCGGGCCAGCAGGACATGCAAATTACCGGCACCGACGTGCTGCCGCTTGACCCCAACAACGAGATAGTGCAGGACAAGGACAACACTACACAGCCGAAGCTCATTACCAACAAGGATGCCGACGCGAAGCACGTGTCCGATTCCCTCGGCGTGCAGGGTCACCTAGTCGGCTTCGATGTGGCCGAACTCATCGAGACTCAGACAGCAGAAGAGATTGCAAGCCTCGACGCGCTTATCTCTACGCTCCTGAACGGCGGCAAGGATGACACCACGTACACCGTGCTCGAGATAACCGAAGAGGAATCCATCGCGCAGCTCATCGAGGCCATCAAGGCGAGCACCATCAGCGGGTTCACCGACGAGGCCATCACCGGGTTCATGGATTCCACGATTACCGCAAGCAACTACAAGAAGAAGCTCAGCGGCGATGACCTCGCCCTGTTCGAAGAATACGTGCAGCGCGGTATCGAGGCGAGCCGCGATACCATCGTGAACATCACGACGGCAGCCGACATGGACGTGAACGCACTCTTCCAGGATATCATCGACGGAAAAATCTCCGAGAAGGAACTGAAGAACAACGGCGTAAGCGAAGAAGTGATCGAGGCCATCAAGAACGGCACGATTACCGCAAGCAACCTCGACCAGTTCCGCGACGGTACGCTCTCGCTTGCCAAGCCCGACGACGTGAAGCTCCAGTACGAAACGCACTACTACACGCACCTCGGCAACTACGTGGGCGGCAACTCCGGCACCATCCTCTGCTCCGACAAGGAAGTCTACGGTGAAGCGGGCTGCCTTGCCAACCCGGGCAACCTGTTCCTCGCCTGGAACATGCGCGCCGACGATGGACGCCTCGTGGGTACGGGCGCCTATATCGCGCGCCTGCACGTGAAGGTAATCGTGGGCCGCAAGATGGTCACCAACATCACCCGCGACCTCATGTGGGGTGTAAGGCGTGGCGGCAAGAATGCCATCAACCTCGGCGACATCCTGAACGAGAAAAAGAAAAAAAAGGGGCATTAAAAGGTTTTTCGGAACCTTTTACCCTATGTCCATTCCCCCTGCATTCTTAATAGTATATCCCGAAATGACATCAGATGGATATTCAAAAGGAAAAATTCAGCAGTATGATGGATCAGGTGTAAATCATACTTGGAAGATGGAAAATTATGGGAAAGGCTCTTGGGGGCTAAAGTGGAAGCATCGTGGAAGGAATCATTAGACTAATTCTTTTGTTTTTTTTCTTATGCGGTTGCCAAAATGGCAAGATTACGCAAATCTATCAATATCAAAGTTATATAGATATTGATGTAAAAACAGAATCAAGTTATTGTTTTCCAAATTCAATAGTAATGGTCGGAGAAGAAAATGACTCTTCAACATGGTATTGGAATGGGGACGGGCCTGCGGAGGGGTTCGAACTTATTCAAATACTTTCTGTGGTTAAGGATTCTTTAAATATCCATATCGAGCGAACGTATTTCAACGGAAATCCAGAAGCATTTGCGGTACAAACGGAAATACTCGCTGATACGACTTTTTTAGGGAAGATGGGTAATTTCAAATCTTTATACGTTGATTTGCTGAAATTTCAAGGCGATCGCGGCATTGAAATAAACACTCTCCCAAAATATGGGGAAAAAAGTGATACTCGAAGGCTATTCTTTATGGATAAAGACAAATGTAAATGTGTTAAGACAGTTAAGCAGCCTGGTGGTTCAAATGAGTATTATCAGAGTGCGGCGTATCGTAATGTTATCACGTTTTTCAATCGTTTTGAAAAAATAATTGGTGCCGGGATATAAGATATGCTAAACTTTTTGTTAATCATTTCTTTCTCTTATTTCGGCATTGCACAGTCTTCTCCGTATGCATCGCCACGAAATGATTTTATTGAATTGATTGAAGTTTTAGAAAAAGGGGATTCTCTCGTTTATTACATATCCGCGAATTCGGATTCAAATGTCTTGTATAAAAAGATTTGGAAAAACGACACTGTGATTATGGAAGATAGTGTTCAGGATGCAGATGTAATATCATTTAGAAGATTTCAAAAAGAATTAGATTCTACTTCTGGAAGATGGCTTGTTGAAGGGATAATTGTATCTAGAAAAGACCAAAAAGATTTAGCAAAGAAATTTTTAAAGGATATATATCGCGTGTCTTGGATGATTCCAAGTAAGGCAAAGATAAAGAGAAGCAAATCTGCTCGTTTAATTCCTGCTAGTGGCATTGAAAACGATTTCTATCCAATTATTCTTGATTTGCAAAAATGGATTAGGAATAAGTTTCGCTAATTGGCTAATTCATTGTGTATATTTGTCTGCAGGAAACCAGTCAGGATTAGTGGCTGCCGATGGAAAAACAACTAGCATGATTACAACAGAAATATCAACGTCGTTTGGACTAAACGCTATTTTGGGAGCGTATGATGTGAGTGATCAAGGCATGAAAAATATTCAAAGAGAAGAGGTGATGGCTTTGCTTAAAGCGAATCCTGAGGATAAAGTAGCGGCAAATCTAAGAGAGAGATACGATAGTGAATATAATACTGCTAAATATGCTAATGAATTAGATTCCTGGCTATTAAGTAACGGAATGGAACGTATTGAACATCCAGGGCATTCTGATGGCTCAGAAAAAAGAACATACCGCGTGGCTACGCCTGGAGTGAGAAATATAGAATATGGAAATATTGAAATTTGTGTAAGTCCTAATTGGGATAGAAATGCTGCATATGTAAGCTATAATTACGGGAATAATACTTTTTCTCATATTCTTATAGATTTATTTGGGAATTGGGGCCGTGGTTATTAATATGATCATCATCGCCATTTTGCTTTTGTTCTTACAAATAAACGCGTTTGCATCTGATTACGCCTTTATATCTTCATCAAGGCTATCAGAATTTGAAAATGACCATTGGATGCAAGCATACAAAAGAATTTACGGTGAATCCCTCGTTTTGTCCAAACCGGGTTTTTATGTTTTTATAGAGAAGGAAGGAATGGTTGATGAGTTTTCTGTTGCGTATTTTCCTTTGAAAACAAATAAGGCTAAAGTTTCTTATGTTCCGAGAATACCTTGTTATACCCTTGGAAGAAGGACTGGTGAGTGGCTAGAATGTAATTCCAAATTAATTCTGAAACATAAAGACAGAGTAATGGATTTTTGTAAAAAAGAAACAGATGTTCCAGATAGTTTGCGAATTCTTATAGAGAAATTTTTCGATGAACACAGAATGTCTATTGTTCAAAGTGGTTTTGCTCATGCTGACTGGGGCTTGTTTGCTATAAGAATTGATGACCAAAGTAATCGTTCTTATTTCCATATGCCCTTTCCGAAATCGTTGGAAAAGGATTATGAGAAAAATGAGTTTATTTCGGATTATTTGAAGCTTTACGAAATCTTCGCTGGTTTTATGATGCGTAATTTCGAAAACTGTCGCTGGACAAATTTCGGGAATGCTGGCGAAATTATGGAAGCGTGTCGAGATTTTGTTCCTATAGAATTATGGAATGATGAATCTGTCAAATCTCAGATTTTGCGGGATTCAAAATGAAAAAGTTTCTTTTTACCCTTTTATTTTTGCTTGACTCTTCTTTTGCTAACTTTGATTGTATTTTCCAATCTGAGGTACAAAAAAAGGACACTTCTGATATAGTATTTCGAAAAGAAAGAATGAACGCTCTTTTTGTCAATAAGCCGGTTGATTGGAATCGCGATGGAATTTTCCTGTTTGTTGAGCAAAAAAAAGATTTGCGTCTATTTATCATAAGGGATGAATCTATTGTAGAATTATTTCAGTATCCAAAGCAAACTGTTTCCAAATGGTTGAATCCTGTTAAGTACCTAAAGGAACGCGAGGAAATATCCAAGCGGGACTTAGATTCAGTTTGCCATAGTCATGTTTCCAGCGAGTCGAGTCTTTATGGCGAAATGCTGTCGCTTTCTTTAGAAAATTTTCCCATGATATACCCAGCCCTAAGACGTGGTTCCGATACTTTTTATTATCAAGAAGATGTAGATCAGATTCTCTATTTAGGGTATGTTAAACAAGGTCCACATGTAGAATATTTTAGATTCAGAGATTTTCGCCAAGAAAATATGCCTTTAGAATACCCTTTAAATACTTTTGAAGTCGTTTTTTTTAAATTAAGTCAATACCCGTTTTCTATAATCTTGGAAAATTGCAAATGAGATTTTTGCTTACTGTCTTTTTGTTTCTGCTGCTTGGATGCGCGAAAGACATCTTAAACGAAAAAAATATCCGTAATTGTTTCTTTTCGGAAGGTGAAAAATTAGTCATTCCTAAAAGGACAACGATTAATATTTTTTGGGAATGGGGTGAAGTTTTAATCACTTATGATGATCTGTTTTTAAAAAAAGGAATAAATCCCAAGATTGTTGAAGAAGCTGTTGTGAAAGGAGGCTCTTGGCGAGATCGTCGTCCTGGTTTTTGTAAAAATGAAGGAAATCTGCCTCAAAGAGTTTTTCTTTCTGAAAAAGGGTCGCTAAAAGCAGAATGCATTTGGAAATTAGACAAAACAAACCATTATGGTAATTCAATTGTTGAGGACTATTTTAGAATAGCTTTCTTGCGTAAAATGATTGTTGATGTCGTTGACGATAAATACTATGTCTATTACGCCGGCGATAGCCTTCGTGCTGAGCCGAATCCGAGCTTTACACATAGAAAGCTGAATAGTGTTGAACGTTCGAGAGTTTTTTCGCTAACTAAAGACGATGCTTTTTTAAAGGGTGAACGCTATATGTACGCATTCATTTTTCCATTGAATACACCTGTTTATACTGTATCCGTTTGGACAAATGAGAATTCTTTTTATGAATATGAGCCTTTGCGCTTGACGGATTCTGTTCTTCCTTTGGAAAGTCTTGATTACAAGGAACTTCGTGAAAAGGATTTTTAATCATTCTCATCAAATGGAACAAAAAAAATGAAGAAAGTGTACCATTCAAGATGCATGGATGCTTTTTACTGATTATAGGGCAAAAGGATAATTTCGGAACCTTTTACCCTATTGTAAAATTCTATTTACATTAAATACACGAAAAGCCCACTTTTTCGTGTATGTTCTTGTGTTGTAAATAATTATATAGTTGCTTTTTTACTTACAATAAGGCATATTTATATAGTAAAGTTATCGCATTTTTACAGGGATGTTAAAGGAGCGAGATTGTGTGTAAGTCAATTACTCATGTGTTGCTGTTGACCCTAGTCATGGCAGTGTGCGCCATGTCACAGGGCCGACCCGGGGGTGTACCCGGAGGCGAAGCCGATCAGCCGGCCGCCGCAAGCTCAACAAAAATCATCCGGTTCATGCCGCACTGGACGAACACTAATGCCGTGCTCATCTACAACGGCACCGAAACCATCATGACCGCGGTGAAGAACTACTGCGGCTGGTTCGAGACGAAGGTCAAGAACGTGCCCGCGACAAACTTCACCGTAAGGTTCAAGCAGACCATCGGCTACACCTACGTGGGTGCCGAAGGTAACGAGGAAGTCGCCGCAGGCGGCATCCCCATAGGCAGCGAGATTTCGCTCGACAGTATCGCCGCCCTGAGCGACACGCTCTGGATACAGAGTTTCAAGAACGACATGCCCGAACTGTTCGCGGAATACCCGGGCGTACTCGGGCAGTGCCCAGTCCGTACCATCCAGGTGATGATGTTCGACTGGCTGCACGGCAACCTGGGTGACGGCATCTACCAAGGCAGGGATTCTACCGCGTTCGCAAACGGCGCGAAGGACCTCTACTACGGCAACCCCATCTACGCTACCAGCAACGACTTCGGTAGCGGTGGCTGCAGCGGCGCATACAACAACTACAAGAACAACGCCAAGGACAGCAAGGGTGTCTCGTACATGGCGGGCATGGTGAGCGAAACGCTCGGCCCCAACGGCGTCCCCGTACGCTCGGCAACCTTCCCCGAAGACTGCCTGCTCAGTGACCACCTCGACTACTGGTTCCTGCCCGTCGTAATCGGCCAGGATGCCGGCGGCAAGTTCTACACCAACTCCACCTGCCGCGACCTGGATCTCGAACTCGACAAGGAAGGTTACTGGTTCGGCCAGAAAAACAGCAGCAGCCCGGAAGGCGGGTTCTTCTTCCTGGACGACTTCGAGTACCTCGACGATGCCAAGACCGTTCCGAACATCTTCTACGACGCCAACACGAAGGACAAGAAGGGCAAGCAGCACAACTTCGGCTTCACGATGAAGTTCCAGGCCAAGTTCGAATACGTGCGCGGCCAGAAGTTCGAATTCAAGGGCGACGACGACGTGTGGGTGTTCGTCAACAACCGCCTGGTGGTCGACCTCGGCGGACAGCATAGCGAAGTCACCGGCGCAGTGGACCTCGATACCCTCGGCCTTGTCGAAGGGCAGGAATACCCGTTCCACATCTTCTACGTGGAACGCCACACTAGTTCCTCGAACTTCATGATGCGCACGTCCATGGACCTGCACACCGATGCAAGCATATTCCTCACCAGCGACTCGCTCAATGCAGTTGCAGCGGGCCAGGCCTGGAATCCCAAGAAATACGACATCTGGCAGATTACAAAGGGTGACGCCCTCAGCTGTGACTTCGACGCCAACGAAGGCGGTCAGGTCGACACAACCGAAGGTCCCTCCAACTTCCGCCTCACCGGCGGCAACCTCGGCGAAGCAGGCGTAATGCTTGATTCCGTAGGTAAATGGTTCGAAGGTATCGTCATCGACGAGAGCTGGGCAAAGTTCAGCATCGACTCCGCAAGCATCGTGGAGAACAACGGTCTCGCCCCGGGCCACTACTACCTCGAAGTCTCGCTCAAGGCCGACCCGTCGCAGAAGACCGGCGTGTGGATTACCATCCCGCCGTACAAGGTCCCGACTCTCGTATTCGCGACCGAACAGTGGAAGCCGCTTGGCGCACAGGTCTCCGGCGACACGCTCCAGATTGGCGAATGGGCCTACGAGATGTACAAGGTGCAGGTGATGTTCCTTGAGGACTGGGCGACAGTGACCCTCTACAACCAGAACGTCAACCTCAACTCCTCGGACCTGAACCTCAAGACGGTCGACTCTACCGGCAAGGCGATAAGCAAGGTGGTCCTCGATTCCACGGGACGTGCAACGTTCTACGTAATCGCGAACGCCCCCGTAGCGGGCGCTACACTGCAGGCGAAGGGCGCTGCGGCATCGGCAGCCGTCTGGAACAACCTCATATTCAAGGAACCGCCTATCCCGAGAATCTCCAGTGCGGAATTCTATGACCGTAACGGTGACGGACGTGGCGATAGCCTGCACATCACCTTCAACAAGGAACTTGGCGGAAAGAACCACCTCGACTCCCTGAAGTTCGCATTCGGCGAAGGCTTCCCGATACAGACAGAAGGCAACTTCCACATTCACGGCAACAAGACGGAACTCTCGATTGTCACAGAAGGCGCCTGCGAACCCTACAAGGTATGCGGCTTCAGCTCGCTGATATTCACCGGCGGCAAGGAAGACGTGTACACGGGTAGCATCGATACATGGTTTACCTATACCGAAAACAACAAGGGCTACCACTTCCACATTGCGGCAGACCCGCTCACCGACCGAGTGAACCCGATCGTGACGCAGGCCGTAAAGAGCATTACCAAGAGCGGTCATGAACTGGAACTCACCTTCAGTGAAGCCCTTGACGCAGAATCCATGACTCACTTCAAGGACATGTTCCGTTACCACTGCGTACGCGCAGGCGAAGTCGTGGATCCCGAAAAGCCCGTAGGCGCAAGCAATACGTCTTCCAAGAGCAAGATGAGCCTGCTGTTCAGCATGAGCACCTACGACGCGGTAATCCCCTCCGTGGGCGACTCCGTGGGCTTTGTACCTCAGGGCGGTTCGTCCGTAAACCTTGCCGAAGACCTGGGCGGTGTCAAGCCGCACAAGTACACGCCGATGGTGAGAATCTCGGGCCAGCAGGATATGCAGATTACCGGCGCCGACGTGCTGCCGCTCACACCGGATAACCCGATCGTGCAGAACCCGACTACCACGCAGCCGATCCTCGTGACCAACAAGGATGCAGACGCGAAGCAGGTATCCGACGAGAAGGGCGTGCAGGGCCACCTGATCGGATTCGACGTGGCTGAACTTATCCAGACTCAGACTGCCGAAGAAATCGCAAGCCTCGACGCACTTATCTCCACGCTCCTGAACGGTGGCGAAGACGATACCACGTACACGGTGCTCGAGATTACCGAAGAGGAATCCGTGGCCCAGCTGATTGCGGGCATCACGGCAAGTGCGGTCGGCGGATTTAGCGAGGAAGCCCTTAACGGGTTTACCGATGGCACCATCACTGCCGACAACTACAAGAGCAAGCTCAATGCCGAAGACCTCGCGCTGTTCGAGGAATACGTGCAGCGCGGTATCGAGGCGAGCAGGGATTCTATCATGAACATCACGACAGCGGCCGACAAGGATGTCGCATCGCTGTTCCAGGATATCATCAGCGGGACCATTTCCGACAAGGACCTCAAGAAGGCCGGCGTGAGCGAAGAGGTAATCGAGGCCATCAAGAACGGCACGATTACTGCAAGCAACATCGACCAGTTCCGCGACGGTACGCTCTCGCTCGCCAAGCCCGACGACGTGAAGCTCCAGTACGAAACCTTCTACTACACGCACCTCGGCAACTACGTGGGCGGAAGCTCGGGCACAATCCTCTGCTCCGACAAGGAAGTCTATGGCGATGCCGGCTGCCTTGCCAACCCGGGTAACCTGTTCCTCGCCTGGAACATGCGCGCCGACGATGGACGCCTCGTGGGTACGGGTGCCTACATCGCACGCCTGCACGTGAAGGTGATTGTCGGACGCAAGATGGTATCGAACCTCACGCGTGACCTCCTGTGGGGTGTGCGCCGCGGAGGCAACAACGGTATCAATCTCGGTGACATATTAAGCGACAACAAGAAGAAATCAAAGAAATAATCTCTCTCTATTGAAACAAGAAGCCCGCGGATTTTTCCGCGGGCGTTTTTGTTATAAACGAACTTCAATAAACAAGTTTCAATAAACGCGCCTGCCCGGCAAGCCGGGCGCCACGTTATACCGTTCCGTAGAGTTCGGTGATGTCCTCGTTACTGCGGTCGAGCATCCAGAACTGGTTCACATGGGCGCAGGTATCCTCGACGAGGTTGATCTTGAGTCCATGCTTCGCTTCCAGGTAGCGGTAGAGCCTGAGCGAGTCTGCGCACAGGGCATCGACCATCATGGTGCTTACCACCAGGTTGATCTCGCGGAGCTTGCCCTTGTTGCGGGCACGTGCCATCCAGCGGTCAATCTCGCCCATCGTGGATTCGAGGGTAGCGATACGGCCACCGCCACGGCACACCGGGCAGATTTCCGTCTTCTCGGTCATGAGGTTCACGCGCACACGCTTGCGGGTCACTTCCATGATGCCGAACTGGCTAATCTGTGCGGGGCTAATCGGCGCCTTGTCGCGGCGGATCGCCTTGCGGAATTCCTGGTACACGGCATCGCGGTCGGAATCAGCACCCATCTCGATGAACTTGATGATGATGAGGCCGCCAACATCGCGCATGCGCAACTGCTTCGCAATCTCGCGGCAGGCATCCAGGTTCGTCTCGAGAGCGAGCTTGTTCCTGTCCTTGCCGCGGGCACGCCCGAGGTTCACGTCGATGGAGACGAGCGCCTCGGTCTGCTCGATCACGAGGTTCGCACCATTGTAGAGCGGAATGCGACGCTGCAGGGAACGCGCGTAATCGTTCTCGATCTTGAAGTGCTCGAACAGGCTCTCATTCTTATCCCAGAGCTTGACCTTGTCGAGCTTATCCGGAGAAAGCACCTTGAGGTAGTCGCGCAGCGCAAGGTATTCCTCGCGGTTGTCGATATACACGTAGTCGGTGTTCTCGCCAAAATATTCACGCACAGTCTGCTCGATGGAATCGGATTCCTCATAGATGCAGGTTTCGGCAGGCTGGTTCGCGAAGTTGAACTTGGTCTGTTCCCACTTGCTTTCGAGCTCGCGCATCTGCTTCTGGATTTCGAATTCGGATTCGTTGAGGCCGTTGGTACGCACGATGTAACCCACGTCGCGGGCCTTGAGGCGGCGCACCACCTTCTTGAACTCGCGGCGCTTAGCCGGGTCACGTTCACGCTTGGAGACTCCGATGAAGTTGGTCCCCGGCATACACACGAGGAATCGGCCAGCAAAGCTCAGGTGCGTCGTCAGGCGCGCACCCTTGGTGCTGATCGGTTCCTTCACCACCTGGACCATGATTTCCTGGCCTTCGCGCAGAATCTCGTCGATGGAGATTTCCTTGGATGGACCATCCTCGTCATCGTCGTCACCGTATTCGCGGCGCAGGAGTTCGCTACGGTCCATCGCATCGTCCTGATGCAGGAACCCGGCCTTCTCCATGCCGATATCGATAAACGCGGCCTTGAGTGCGGGGAGAACCTTCTGCACCACGCCCTTGTAGATATTCCCGAGCACGCGGGTCGAGGAAACGCTTTCCACCACGAGTTCGGCAAGTTCGCCGTCTTCCATGATGGCGATACGCTTCTCGTAGGGCGTCTTGCTGATAAGGATTTCGCGCTTCACCTTGTTGCGGCCGCGCATGTTGCCACGCTTCGGGCGTGTCGGCTTTGCGGGCGCATCGGACTCTACGAAGTCGTAGAGTTCGGTAATGTCTTCCTTCTGGTCGTTGAACATCCAGAACTGGTTCACATGGGCGCGGTCGTCCTCGACAAGCTCGACCTTCATGTCGTGCTTGTATTCCAAGTAGTGCAGCATGCGGGCACGGTCACGCACCAGCACCTCCACCATCGGGGAACTGAGCACGAGCGTCACCTGCTTGAGGCCGCCCTTCGAGTGGGCGCGCGCCATCCAGCGGTCGATAGTCCCGAGAGCCGACTCGAGGGTGGCAATGCGGCCACCGCCACGGCACACCGGGCAGAACTTGCTCTTGTAGGAATCCTCGCGCACGCGTTCACGGCGGATTTCCATAAGCCCGAACTGGGTAATCGGGGACGGCTTCACGATCGCCTTGTCGCGGCGTGCAGCCTTCACGAATTCCTGGTAGATAATCTCGCGGTCGTTGTCGGTCTCCATGTCGATAAAGTCGACAATGACCATGCCGTCCACGTCCCTGAGTCTAAGCTGCTTCGCAATCTCGCGGCAGGCATCGATGTTCGTCTCGAGGATAATCTTGCCCTGGTCCTTGCCGTGCACCTTGGGGCCCGTGTTCACGTCGATAGACATGAGGGCCTCGGTCTGCTCGATCACGAGGTTTCCACCGCGCGGGAGCGGTACCTGGCGCTGCAGGGAGCGGGCGTAGTCGTTCTCTATCTTGAAGTACTCGAACAGGCTCTCACTGCTGCTCCAGAGCTTGACCTTGTCGAGCATCTCGGGGGCGGCGCTGCGCAGGTAGTCACGGAGCGAGAAGTACTCGTCGCGGTTGTCCACGTACACGTAGTCGGTATTCTCGTTGAAGTACTCGCCGATGGCGCGACCCGCGGAATTAGACTGCTCGTACACGCAGGTACCAGTAGTAGCACCCGCATAGTTTTCCTTGGTACGGTTCCAGAGGGCCTCGAGTTCCTGCATCTGCTGCTGGAGGGCCTCCTCCGTCGCTTCCATGCCCGAGGTACGCACGATATAACCCACGTCGCCGGCCTTGAGGCGATTGATCATCCCCTTGACCTCGCGGCGGCGGGCAATGTCACGTTCACGCTTCGACACGCCGATGAAGTTCGTGCCCGGCATGCAAACCAGCAGGCTACCCGCAAAGGTCACGCGCATGGTAAGCCCGGCACCCTTGCCGCCCGCAGGTTCCTTCGAGACCTGCACCATAATCTCGTCGCCCTCGTGGAGCACGTCGGCTATGGCAGAATCACCGTAAGCATCCGTATCGTCGTCATCGAACCTGCGTTCAAGCGCGGCCTTGGTATCGACGATATCCTCTTGCCGCAAAACGCCATCCTGGCCCAGCCCTATATCCACATAGGCTAGCGCTGCCGCCGGAACCACCTTTTGTACGACACCCTTATAAATATTACCCTGGACCTGACTCGAAGAGCTCCCCTCGACCACAAGTTCCGCCAATTCGCCATCTTCCATGATGGCATAGCGCGTTTCGTAGGGAGTCTTACTAATCAAAATTCCACGTTTGCACTTATACGTCATTAACAATCCTAAAGTATGTTAAAACTCGATAGAAATACACCCAAAACGGCAATCCGGGTCCGGAGCGCCGTAAAAGGTAACATAAATATAATAAATGATATTTAAATGATTTTTAAGTCAGGTGAGACGAAGCGACCGATTATGTAAGGTGAGACGGCGGGGCGCCGGCGCTGTTGCGGATGGCGGCCTGCTTCCTTTCCACGATCTGGTCAGCGATGGCGCGGGCCTTCTCGGTCAGCCACAGCCAGGACTGGCTCGCCGGCTCGTAATCCGCCTCGCCGAACATCTGCACGCGATGGGCATGCCGGAGCGCCTCCACCTGGCGGAAAGCCTTCACGTCGCCCTTTGGGTACACCGCAAAGGTCGAGCCGCCGTTGTAGTTCAAAATGCTGAACGCAGGCACGTCACTCGGGCCATCGGCAATGTAGACCATGTTCTCGAAGGGTACCCGGCGGCTTTCGCGCGCAATCGTAGAATTCACGTCAATCGTATCGGGGTACTTGTTGCTCCCCTTGTTGATCTCGAAGAGGTAGCGGGTCTTACTCGTGTTGTCGAGGGCACAGGCGACCTGGGAAATCTCGGGACCCGCGGCAAGCCCGAGTTCCGCCGCCGCAGAAGAGGACTTCAGGCCGGCATCACCATCGGGGGCATCCAAAAAACCGGGCTGCAGCACGTCCTCGATAAACTCGCACCCGAAAATACCGTCCACGTAGGGCGCGATGGCGCTCCCGCGAATCGTCTCCGCAAACCCAGTACTGACAACGTAATGTTCCAGCCGGATATCGAACGCCTTGTATTTCGGGTTTTCATCGATAAGCTTCTTGATCTCGCCAAAGAACTGCGGCAATCCCGGGTAGAACACGAGTTCCTTACCGAACTCACGTAATAGTTTGTTCGAAAGCCCCTTGAAGAGCCCCGCCTTCACATAGGTCAGGATATGGTTCAGGTAGCTGGTATCGGAATTTACCGAAATGCCCTGTGCCGCATAGCGGGCCTTGAGCGCATTTACCTCGGCCCAGAAGGTACGGCCGTCCACGCCAAAGTGGCGGAAGAGAGGTTCCTGCATGTACGAACTGATGAGGGTCTTGTCACAGTCCCACACCATCGCGATGATATTCTGTTCAAAGGGCGCTTGCTGCATGGCGGCACCTCCGCTATCGGGTTATAAAGTAGTCCTCGGGATTCACGGGCACGCCGTCAACGCGGATCTCGTAATGCAGGCCCACGCCGGATTCTCGCCCGCTCTCGTTCACGGTCGCAATCGGGTCGCCGCGCCGTACCACGTCGCCCTCGTGCACCAGGGAATGCCCCAGGTGCGCGTAGAACGTGCGGATGCGCGGCAGGTGGCTAATCTTCACCGAAAGCCCGAAACCGCGGTGCGAACGCACCTCCATCACCACGCCCGCACCTGTCGCATAAACAGTGTCGTCCACGTCAGCGACGTAGTCAATGCCCCTATGCGGCAGTTCAATCTCGGTAAACGGGTCGCGGATCATCTCGAAACGGTTCCTGACCGCGTGCCCGTTCTTGAGCGGGTGAATCACGGGCAGCGACGCCGCAAGTGCCGAGTCACCCTCGATGCCCTTCAGGAGCCTCTTGAAACTACCCTCGATCTCGCGCAGGCTCTTGCGCGAAGAAAACGGCACCGATTCCTCGCCAAAGGCATCGTCCAGCGCAAACCCAAGCCCGCTCAGTTTCATGGTGCTGTCGCGCAGGAGTTTTGTCTCCTCTGCCTTGAGGATAGATTCGTCCACCGTCTCGCGGATACCCTTGATCTCTTCCTTGATGGCCTTGTTCTGCCGGTATACCGAAACGATGTCGTCTGTTGTTAAGTTGTCTATAATCTGCGTCGGGGAGAAAAGGATAAATCCGACTGCCGCGAGCAGTATGGCCACGGGCACCAGAAGTATGCGCCAGAAGGACAGCCGGAAGTTCTTGCTGCCGGACGTCCTTTCGGTAAAAACGTGTACTTCGAGCTTGCGCACGGGCTAGCGGTCCCCTCCGGCAATCTTTGCCTCGAGGTCTTCGATGCGCCGTTTGGTCTCCTCGATATCGCCGATGAGTTCCACGACGGACGGGTCGTCCTTGATGGTGTTCAGGAGGTCGCCCTGGACCGCCTTGTAGAGCTTTTGGCCGAGGGCCTGGAACTTGGTTTTGAGCCTACTTTCTTCGGTAGCCAGTTCAACCCTGCTCAGTGCGGTGCCGGCAACCCCCAGCGCCTTGCTTTTTATCTTGTTTAGAGCCGTTCCGTTCATAAATCTTACCTCGCTCGGCCTTAAAAAATAGTAGTTTTTCCATTGTAAAAAACAATGGAGACATAACATGAGCCGAAGCGAACGCAGACGCGCTAAGCAGAACGTCAAAAATTTTACGCCAAAGAAAAAGAACACCCTGAATAAATGGGTTATCGTGGCTATTGGAACTATCGCTGTCGTATTCTTCGTGGGTACGATGCTTATTCAGAGAGGTGCCTAAAAAATGAAGTTCGTGATTGAAAAGAACGCTTTCCTGGATGTACTGCAGGCAGCCATCAACGCCGTCCCCAACAAGTCCACTATCCAGATTCTCAACAACTTCGCTCTGCGCCTGGAAGGCAACTTCCTCGAAGTGAGCGCGACCGACCTGAACCTCGGTATCAGGGTCAAGGTCGAAGTTCAGGGTGAACGCGACGGTTCCGTGGTCATCAACGCACGCAAGCTGCTTGACCTCGTAAAGAGCCTCGTTGACCCGAGCATCACGAATGTCACCTTCGACGTACAGGACTTCCTCGCCACCATCCAGTGGAGCGCGAAGGGCAAGGCCTCCATCAGCGGTATTGACGCGAGCGACTTCCCGCCGTTCCCCGAAGTCTCCGAAGGCGAATCCCTCAACTTTGCTGCAAGCGAACTCGCTTTCCTCGCCGAAAAGACGACCTTCGCCTGCTCGACCGACACTATCCGCCTCAACCTGAACGGCGTCTATCTTGAAGCCAAGGACGGCGTGATTTCCATGATTGCGACCGACGGTCACCGTCTGGGCCGCGCCTCCATCGAACAGGAAGGCGCGAACCTCACGAACGGCGCTATCATCCCGAAGAAGGCCCTCCAGCTTATCCTCCACATGGTGAAGCCCGATGCAACCGTCGAGGTCCGTACGTCTGCAACGCACATCCTCTTCAACACCGGTTCCACCCAGGTGATCTCGAAGCTCTTCGAAGGACCGTACCCCAACTACCGTGCGGTAATTCCGCAGAACTTCGAACGTACCGTCCAGATGAACACGGTCGAATTCCAGAACAAGATGCGCAGCGTGATTGCCATGGCGAACGTCCGTACCCACAAGGTGCGCCTGCAGATCGACGGCAACAACATGGAACTCAGCGCAAGCGACCCGGATGTCGGTGGCGATTCCCGCGAAGCACTCGCAGTGACGCACAACGGCGAAGGCAACTTCAGCATCGGGTTCGATGGCCGCTACCTCTCCGAAATCTTCAGCATGTGCAAGAGCGAAGAGACCATCATGAAGATGAACAACCCCATCGGCGCCTGTATCATTGAACCGGTAGGCGACAATCTCGGGTTCAGCTTCCTCCTGATGCCGACGCACCTGAACGACGACTAATAATCGCGCTTTGAGCTACGCGTTACAAACAAATTAAAGGACTCCGCCCGGCGGGGTCTTTTTTTTCACCGGCGGCAACACTGCCGGCGTAATTTTACGGAGAATTATCAAAAAAGCCAAACCCTTTTCCGGGAAAAAAGATTATTTTAAAACCATGACATTGATGATTATCCAGCTCTTGATTGTGCTCCTCGCCCTCTACGTGGGTTCCCGTTACGGGAGCCTCGCCCTCGGCGCCATTTCGGGAATCGGCCTTGCCATCCTCGTACTCGGCTTCGGCCTACAGCCGGGCAAGCCGCCTACCGACGTTATCTACATCATTATCGCGGCGGTGACCTGCGCGGGCATATTGCAGGCATCGGGCGGCATGGATTGGCTTATCCAGATTGCGGAGAGGCTCCTGCGCAAGCACCCGAACCACATCACCATTTTGGCCCCGCTCTGCACGTTCTTCCTCACGGTTCTCGTGGGTACCGGCCACGTGGTTTACACCCTCATGCCGATTATCTGCGACATCTCGCTCAAGAAGGGAATCCGCCCGGAGCGCCCCTGCGGCGTGGCCTCGATTGCATCACAGGTCGGCATTACCTGCTCGCCGATTGCAGCCGCGGTCGCATCGTTCGTGATTATCTCGAACGCGAACGGGTTCAACATCAACAACCTGCAGGTCATCGCGATCACTATCCCCGCGTGCCTCTGCGGGCTCATGGCAGCAGCGCTTGTCTCGTACAGGCGCGGGCTCGACCTCGACAAGGACCCCGCTTTCCAGGCGCGCCTCAAGGACCCGCAGATGAAGGAATACATGTACGGGAGCACCGCCTCCGTGCTCGACAAGGAAGTTTCCAAGGAAGCGAAGCGCGCCGTGTTCATTTTCCTCGGCGCCCTCGCCGTCATCGTGTTCTTCTCCATCATGCAGATTGCAGGCCACGACATTCGCCCCAAGTTCCCTACAGGTAAAGTAATCGACGGTATTGCCCAGGTCAAGCCACTCGCCATGAACATCATCATCCAGATCGTGATGATTGCCGCAGCCGCGTTCATGATTATCTGTTGCAAGGCAAGCCCCAAGAAGGCCGTGGCAGGCGCCGTGTGGCAGAGCGGCATGGTGGCCGTTGTCGCCATCTACGGAATCGCGTGGCTCGCCGATACCTACTTCGCGAACTACCTGGACGTGATGCAGGGCGGCCTCAAGGATATCGTGCAGCATTACCCGTGGGCCATCGCGTTCGCGTTCTTCGCGGTGAGCATGCTCATCAACTCGCAGGGCGCGGTGGTGGTCGCCATGCTCCCGCTCGCCTACAGCCTCGGCATTCCGGGCCCGGTACTCCTGGGCGTACTCCCGAGCGTGTACGGGTATTTCTTCATCCCGAACTATCCCTCGGACATTGCGACCGTGAACTTCGACCGCTCGGGCACAACCGTCATCGGCAAGTACCTGCTGAACCACAGCTTTATGCGGCCGGGCCTCGTGAGCGTCGTCGTCTCGACAATCGTGGGTACACTGCTCGTGAAGCTGTTCTACTAGAATGCGCCCTACCACCTATAATTTTATATTATAGATGAAATGGCAAACGCAATCCGCAAACGCATCAGCAAGAAGATTACCAAGGCGCTGCACGACTTCAATCTGATTGAAGACGGCGATAAGGTGCTCGTCGCCGTAAGTGGCGGCAAGGATTCGAGCGTGCTGCTGATGGAACTGGCAAACCGCATGGGCAAGTTTTTGCCGAACTGCGAAATCGGTGCGATACATATCCAGAGCGACTTTGCGGACAAGGCCCCGCGCGAATTTTTGCAACGGATGGCGGAACAGTACCCGCAGATACCGTTCTACTTCAAGGACGTTGCAGTGGAAGGCAGACTCAAGGAAGGCCGTACACTCAACTGCTACTGGTGCAGTACGCAGCGCCGCACCGAACTCATCAAGTTCGCCCGCGAGAAAGGCTACAACAAGATCGCGCTCGGGCACCACATGGACGACATCGTGGAAACGCTTTTAATGAACATGCTGTACAAGGGCGAATTCAGCGGCATGCCCCCGATGGTACCCTACGAGAAGTACCCGTGCAGTATCATTCGCCCGCTATGCTACTGCGAAGAGAGCGAAATCATCGAGTACGCGGAGGATGCGGGCATCCGCAAGTTCACCTGCACGTGCGAGTTCTCGAAGGCATCACACCGCAAGACCATACGCGAAGAAATCAAGAGCCTCACCAAGGGCAATTCAACCTTGAAGGCAAACCTGTTCGAAAGCATGCGAAACATCCGCATGGATTATTTGCTTTAAACCGGATAAGCAATGCTTTATCCGTACATTTTGGCCGTTTATCGCAAACACGCTTACTGTGCATTGATTCTTCAGCACAAAAACCTATTTTATTTAGCATGAAGTTCAAACAAGCTACATTGTTCGCACTCTGCATGATATTCGCCCTGCTTAATACAGGATGCGTCACGACGCAAATACACAAGTTCCGGATGACGGCATCCGAGGCGCCGGAAGTCCATGGTGCAAACACGAACCAGAAGCAGAACTCCAGCGTCTGGCGTTTCACCGGGAAGGTCAATTACAACTATGAAGAAAAAGTGAACATCTCCGAAGACATACACAGAGCAATGGATCTCGACGAGTTGTTCGACGAGAACATTTTAAAGTTTGACGACGCGGCATACAAGATGGGCGGACTCGACTTTACCGGGAAAGTAGACTACCTGCGAAAGACAAATTACTTTGTGTACGGGTTAGGCGCCGGCTACAAGGATGGATTATTCAACCACCTTTTGTTCGGGTGGAACTTCTCGCACTTTGAGTTCGGGGCTTTCGCCGGGCTGTACACCCAGTTCTATGAAGTAGAATACAAGGGCACCGTGATAGACGATGACAACGTCGCCCAAAACATCCGCGACAACAACTACCATACCGGCACCAGCTTTTTCGCAGGCGCCTATGCAGGCCTTTATCTCGAAAAGCTATTCTTCAACTACAGCATAAGCACATACCTGCCTTCCTACATTACAATAGAAGACAGACTGGAATTGAGCGTACCCCGCATCACAAGCCACTACTTCACCGTGGGCTACAGGATCACCGACTGGATAGAAATCAGCGCAGGCGGAATCATCAACTACATTCATGTTACACAAGGCAACGCCACCGGCGGCTATACCGGCGGCGTAAGCTTCTATCTATAATTATAAAGATGATGCGGCCTTGATACAACGCACTGAACGGAAGTCACCCTTGGGGAAGGCATTCATGCTTGCCGCCTTGCTGCTGAAATCGAGAAACAGGTAATACGCGAGATCGTCGGGCGTAACTGTCGCGCTCCAGAAGTAGGCGTAACCGCCGATGCCGTCGTAAGTACCGCCAACAAGTGCGCCGCCCTCGCCTTCATAAACGGCGCCGCGATAACCTGCGGGGAGCGCGCTAAAGCCGAGCGCGTCGGTACCGTTCCCCTTCTTGAACCATCCGCCGGTGGACTTGAGTTTTTCGCCCGCAACTGCCATGCCGCTCGCAAAATCCGCGCCGCCCGCCTCCACGACAAGAGATGCAAAGTCCGCGCTGTCCGGGAGCTGCCAGCCTTCGGGGCAAGCCACTTGCGCATCGTTCCAGGTGTATAGCCGCCCATACTTATCGCAGTTGCGGTTGTCGTCTTCTGGGCACACGCTCCCCTCGGTCACGAAATTCAGGTTCTCCGCAAACCAGGTGAGGCCACCAATCTTTACTACGTCGTAGCTCCGGCCGTCACGCGGGTCGGTAAACGACTCGGAGCAGGCGACAAACAGCGCAGCAAGGAAAAGCCCAGCGAGCAATGATAAAACGCGACGCATAGGAAAAAAATAATAAATGATATCGCCTGTTTCCTGTAAGAACCAGAAAAAGTGTTTTCGGGAAGAATAAAAAGCGCAGCAGGTTGTATATTTACTTTAGAACAACTTTAAGACGGTACCCTATGTTAATTGAAAAGATTGCATCCCCTGCAGATGTGAAGAAGATGGACACGGAAAGCCTCAAGGCGCTGGCCGGCGAGATTCGCACGGCACTTTTGAACAAGATTTCAAAATGCGGCGGGCATTTGGCTCCGAACCTCGGATTCGTGGAGCCGACTATCGCACTGCACTATGTATTTGAATCGCCCAAGGACAAGATTGTCTACGATGTAAGCCACCAGAGCTACACGCACAAGATTCTCACTGGCCGCGCCGAGGCGTTCCTGAATCCGGACAAGTACTGGAGCGTCACCGGCTACACCGAACCCTGCGAAAGCGAACACGACCATTTCATGATTGGTCACACCTCGACTTCCGTGAGTCTTGCGCTCGGGCTAGCAACCGCACGCGACATCAAGGGCGAAAAGGGCAACGTGATTGCAGTCATCGGTGACGGTTCCCTGAGCGGCGGCGAAGCGTTCGAAGGCCTCGACAACGCGGGCGAATATGCGACGAACTTTATCGTGGTGGTAAACGACAACGAAATGTCCATCGCCGAAAACCACGGCGGACTTTACGGGAGCCTCGCAGAACTCCGCGCCACGCAGGGCAAGAGCGAAAACAATTACTTCAAGAGCCTCGGCTTTGACTACCTGTATGTAGAACAAGGTAACGACATCGAATCGCTCATCGCAGCGTTCAAGCAAGTGAAAGATTCCACGAAACCCGTGGTGGTGCACATCCACACGCTCAAGGGCAAGGGCTACAGCTTCGCCGAAAACGCGAAGGAAGGTTTCCACTGGGCCGCACCGTTTGACATTCCGACCGGCGTCGTGAACTGGGGTAGCGGCGAATCTTACGGTGCAATCCTCGGCGAATACCTGATGAAAAAAATCAAGGCCGACCCGAAGGTGGTCGTAATCCATTCCGCAGTACCTGCAGGCATCGGATTCTTTGCCGACCGCCGTAAAGAAGCGGGCAAGCAGTTTATTGACGTGGGCATCGCCGAAGAGCACGCCGTCGCACTCGCCTCGGGCCTTGCCAAAGGCGGCGCCAAGCCCATCTACAGCACGCACGGTACATTCATCCAGCGCACTTACGATCAACTTTCGCAAGACCTTTGCGCGAACAACAACCCGGCAACGATTCTTGTGACCATGTCGGGCGCCGACGGCATGAACGATACCACGCACCTCTGCATTTTTGACATCCCGATGATGAGCAACATCCCGAACCTGGTGTACCTCTGCCCCACCTGCGTGGAAGAGGCCATCGCCATGATGGATTACGCCATTGACCAGACAGAACACCCGATGGCCATCCGCATCCCGAACGGTGTTGCGCACCGCAGCGTAAAATTCGACACTGATTACTCCAAGCTCAACACATTCAAGGTTGACAAGCGCGGAAGCAAGGTGGCCCTCATCGGTCTCGGGAGCTATTATGCGCTCGCCGAAGAGGCCGCTGCGGAACTTGCGAAATCAGGAATCGACGCGACGGTTATCAACCCGCGTTTTGCGACAGGCGTCGACTGCGAAGTGTTGGATGGGCTGCGCGCCGACCACCAGGTTGTCGTGACGCTCGAAAACGGCGTGGTCAACGGAGGCTTCGGCGAGAAGATTGCCCGCTTCTACGGCAACACAAGCATGCGCGTGCTCGTGAAGGGTCTCAAGAAGGAATTCTACGACAAGGTGCCTTACAGCGAACTCATGGAACATAACCGCCTCACGCCCAAGCAGATTGCGGAGGATGTGATGAGGGCGATGAAATAATCACCAAGAACGTCTTTTTGTTTTACTCTTATTTCTTTCCATTGCTTTTAAAAAAGACAATGCGGCTTTAGGGCTAAAAGACTTCAATGAGAGTTCTATTGTTGTGCGATTACTTAAATCATTAGATTCCGTTTTAGGTAAATATTCTTCTAATTCATCGTAATTTTTCTGATAGTAGTCCGTTACTATCTTAGATAGCTTTTCTTCAAGTGCAAATTTTCTATCGAATTTTTTCACAGAAGAATTAAATTGTCGAATATCGATTCGTATATCATAACTATTAATATCACTAATGAAAATGAGTGCCAAAAAGCGAATGTTTCTTCTGTGTTGCCTAAGTTTGTTATCGGCAAAATCATAAAATGTTTTTTCTTTGAATTGACTATTGAAAAAAATACTAAAGTCACTTCGTTTGCTGGCTAATGCGCCATAGGAGGGGATATTTTGATGCTTTATGGCTAAGACATCTTTTTCTGTCTTTTCTTTTTTATGTGTCTGAGTTAATTTATAACCAGAGAAAGCGTTACTTTTTCCCTCACTAGCTTTATCTATGGGTTTGCTTGGATCAAAAAATTCATTATTCATATCATTTTTGATAAAATCAAACCGATCAAGCATTAAGAACTCAAATTCTTCTGTTTCAGTCTTTTTCGCTTTGGATTTTTTGTTCATAAAATTTTTTCCATCCAAAGTGACTTCCAGGGTCTCATTGACTGTTTCTTTAATGAATCTGTTTTTTAAGAGATAATGAAATTGAATATTGACAAAGCAATCCTCTTCTATTCCAAGAAAATTGAATATTTCGGAGTATGTATTAATCCCACTATCAATTAATTCTAGGAGAATGTGACTAAATCTATCGACTTCAACATCTTTTTCTACAATGACATTCTGTTTACATTCCCAAAAAGGTAAGTCAATCTCAAGAATTTCAGCAAGAAAAAAGTTTTCAGTTCGATGATCACCTTTATGAATACGCCATGTGTTTTGTTTTACGCTGTCATTCATTGAAAATTTCCTCCATACTATTGAAGACAAGTCCTTCCTTTTGGAGCTCTTCGACAATTTGTTTTAATTTAAATTCAGTAAAATTCTCCGATTTCGTAAATACAGCCCTATTTAACAGATAATCACTATCGCCTATAATAAATAGCAGCCGCTTTGCACGAGAAAACGCCACATTGATGCGCCTATAATCGGCTAGAAAACCAATATTGTCATGCCCATGACTACTGCGCACTATGTCATAGATGATAATATCTCTTTCGGCACCCTGGAATTTATCAACGGTATTTATTTGCACCAAAGGTTCATTGTCTTTGATAAAATTACCATATGCTTTAGCATCAACTTGTTTTTTCAAAAGTTCTACTTGACCTCGATAGCCAGCAATTACTCCAATATCAAATGGGTTATCGCTAGAAGCATTATGTGGGTAAAGACTGTTCAACTTTGAGAGCAGTTCCTTAATTGTGTCAACATTACACTGATTTTGCCTATTGAACTTGTCACCATTATCATAGTGGTTCTCCCTATTCGATGTATTTAAAAAGACAATAGAGGTTTCTTTTTTCAAGTTCAATTTATGAGATTTTTTTTCATCATAACCTTCAATATCAGGATTCTTTAATTTACCATCATAAAAATACTTGGATATCAATGAACCTATTTGCTTAGGCATTCGATATTGAATATCCAGCATCTTGACATATCGTTTATTATTTGACGATTCAAATCCCCTTTTTATTTTTTCAAACAGCGATTCACCATATGTTTTTTCAATATCAAGTCCATCATCTTCAACTTGTTCTTTGATATCTTTTTTCATCTCGTGTAATAACTGGGGGTAATTGTTTGTCATCGCCAATCAGAATGATGTTTCTTCCCATGCTTATAGGAACTAAGGATTCTGCAGGCGTCGCCTTGCTTGACTCATCCATAATGACATAGTCAAAATTGAAATTTACTCTACTATATCTACTGCTAGCAATATGAATACAGGTAGCCCCGAGAATATTCATTTTCAAAAGCATTGCCGTTAAAAAATTTATCTCCTCGCTACCATTGTTGAGCATGGACACATTTCTATCGGAGTCGTAATTTACAGAAGAATTGCCGATAAACGCAATCCAGTCTTTTTGAACCTTCTTTAGCTTAAAGTATTTCTCTCCAAATGTATCCTTAAAAATAGTTTCAACAGCAGTAAGATCCTCTGCATTTTCAAACAACTGTTTTAAGTAATCATTGCCCTTTGCTAGAGCCTTTTTAAATAACTTGATGTCATTTTTACTTTGGGCCTCTTCAAAGGCTTTGAAAACTTCATACAAGTTTCTATTTCCTTCTTGCGAAGGGAATTTTTCTTCCATATATTTTTTTGACTTCCGCTCTGTTTCGCTAACCCAGCTTTTCAATTTTTCTTCATAGCAATGTGACTTCATACTTTCAGAGACATTGTCATTTTCAAGAGCATTGTCACTTGCCAAACGGATAAAACGAATCTCCGTTTCGCCAACTAATTTTTCAAGCACATTATCTACGGCCAAATTAGATTGCGATGTCAACAAAATTTTTGCATTTGGGTTTTCATCCACAATTTGCCGTATGGTTTCTACTATAACAGTCGTTTTACCGGTTCCTGGAGGCCCCTGAATTATGTATATTGGTTTGTAATTAATGGCTTCCAAGACCGCTTCAAGCTGAGAATCGTCTTTTGCAATATTTGAATTGAACAGCTTGCCTTTGAATCCGTCATAATCCAAATCATGAACATTACATTTTATGGATTCTTCTGGAGTAGCTATTATATCTCCTAATTCCTTATTAGCTATGCTGGATTTGATAAACTTTTGACATGCTTCCACCTGTTTCTTGTATTGACTTGTTTCTTGTCTAATATCCTCAGACAGAATCCCTTGCTGTGGTATTTCCTGTTTGGTACAAACAGGATCCTGAATAGTTATAGTTTTAGAATCTGAACGCCAATCCCCAATTCTACCAACAATTTGATCTCCAACGAAAAGAATCTTCTTTTCGTTTTTCATATTCTTTATTTTGACCCAACTAATTTTAGGTGAATTTTCTTGTTCGTCATCTAAATAGAAAAATAACTTTGACCCATCCTTTCCTTCTTCCACGTTTTTATATGGAATTTTAAAGGCGCGCATTTCAATAAATTTCTTTTCTGTCTCGGGCAATTTTTGCCATACCTCAAGTTCATTATGCTTTTGGCGAGACAATTTTGCAAGTTTATTTTTTTCCTGATATTTTTCCCATAAAAAATCTATCCAATAATCAGATGTATTTGCGTCATACTCAACATGAGCTTCTAACAAAAACGCATCTTCATCTTGAATAATGGCATTGTTACAATTATTTCTGCAGTTAGTATAAGGAATAAAGAGATAGCCATCGTCATCTACAAAGAATCTTCCCGTCCATTCATTGGTTGTAAATCGTCCTGTAACTTGATCACGTTCGGATAATTCTGGATCAACCACCATCCATGTATTTTCGTTCATTGACGATATGACTTCATCAATATCATCTTCATATTCTGGTTGTGTTATTACAGCCAACGAGGGTAATTGAAACCTCTTTATCGGCGTCAATTTTTGTAACAAATCTATTAATTCGTAATATTTGGAAAACCTCTTCTTTCTGTCGGGATCAAGGGTCTTTTTGATAAGCTCATCTAGTACCGGCTTTTCACTTTCGATATCGCTATAGTTGTCTCGCAAAAAGGCCTCAAAGGTCTTGACTAAAGAAAACATGTCATCTTGATGATTCGGCGGTAATTGAGAATCGCCTTTATTATGCTTTAAGGCTTGCGGAGACAAATAATCTTCGTCTAGCACTTTTTCATGTAGGAAAATTTCATAAAGTTTTGGGAAAAGAAGTTTTGCCTCATTTTCTTCATTTACTAGTACGAACTTGGGAGATATGATAAACCCCTGATTATTTCCATTCTTCTTAAAATAGTCCAGCCCCTTTGCAATATTTGTAATGGCAGGAATATCAATATTGTTTGAAGAATCCTTTAAATAATCATCTGAAAAATGTTCATACACGATGTAATAAAAATTTTCGTCCGCATTATAGCTGACATCAATTGTTTTTACGAATCCCTGAACATCACAACCTATTAAAGGCTTGATTTCATTTTCAATCTGTCGATTGAGTGCGCGTCTATTTTCGATGGTTTCCTGTAAAACCAAAATATCGAATACATCTCCTGCAGCATCTTCACAATTTTCATAGAAGTGAAGATGCTCGCTGAATGTTTTTGGCTCAGAAGTGACTGTATATTTACCAATAGTATCCAATATTTGCATAAATACCTTTGATTTAGCAATTTAAAGTTTAATAGGCCTAACAAAAAGAAAAAGTAAATGTATATGAATTAAATCTATAATCATAATTGTCTCTTTCAAAAAGCACAACTAAAAAAATAGCCCTTATGTGAGATTCCTCACAAGTCTATCCCTAGATACAAGTCAACTACATTTCTAAAACTTACCTGCTCTTGGCCTAGGGAACAGCGGAAGGAACACCCGCGACGGGTTTCAGCCCACACGCTATCGATACCGCCATAAAGGGAGATGGCCCCCGAAAAGTTGGGCGACTCGAGTTCCCCGAACTTGGGTAAGTCTATCACGTGGGCGCCCCCCTGGTTGATATAGCGGCGCAAGTTCACAAATATCTTTTCGCCGTAACTGAGCGTGAAGCGGTGTGTGGAAGAAGGAGTGTACCATGGGGGCCTCCGTTTTTTACTATCATGGTCTACTCAACCAGATTTTTCCCAATGGGTCTTCGGAACCCAAGCCATCAACACGGAAAAAGAAATCGTTATCAACAAGAATGGGCTTGTATTCCAATTCCCACTTAGTCACCTCGCTTTGATCATTCCAGTAAATAACTGGGTCTTCTTCCGCCTTAAGGCTACACCATCGCCTTTTATTAAGATTGTATAGAACGCTTAGATCAAATACATGGTTGGAACGATAAGTGAGCCAAACATGGCAATCCAAAGATTTTTCGTACACTCGTCCCTCTTCTATTATTTTCTGAAGGCTTTCCGTGCTGACCTTGTACATCCACTCACCCCTAAACGCAACATCTCCTATTGTCAGGCTGACCTCCTCTTCCACGTAATTCGCCTGCAGTATGGCGGTCATCATGGCGCTGCTAGATACATTATGACATGCGCTTTCTGGCACACCACGAGCATACAACCAGTTCATCAAAAATCGGTGCGTAAACTCATGAAAATCACGGCTATTTTGATGAGCCTGCTCTAATCCGAACCCTGCCAAGTCTTGATAGCATACCCTAGCCTGATCAGCTGGCACAAATTTGGCTCTATTCTGAAAAGCCTGAAGAAAATCGTCTCTATATGACATGGTGAAATCTCCTTTTTGGTTGATGTTTAGGCGATGATGACGCCCGTCTGAATGAGGAACGCACGAATGTAGCGGTTGTAGTCGCCCCTGAAGTTCGCGAAGGCGCGTGGATCGCTTGGTGTGGAGGGGACGATAAGGCATTTTTTTGACCCCTTTGCTAGGTGACGCAAGATTACGTGCTTTGCATGTCGAGCCAAGGCCCATCGGCCGCTCCTGAGCATAGCGTTGCACATTTCGTTGATTTTGGAGTCGTTGGAGAGGTTTGACATAGTTTAGGGTCCTTTTTTAAAATGAGTAGCCTAACATCAGGCTACTCACAAAACAAAAAAAATCCCCTTGGAAATGCCAAGGGGAAATCAAGGAACGTTTTTTTTACTCCATCAAAGGCGCCAAAAACTTCAAAATAAGCCTTTGTTCATTTTCGGAGGGAAATCTTATGCCGTTTACATTTCTAACATTCCATTGCCACATAGCCTCTACAAAATAGGGTTTCTTCATTTTTTCCCAATGATCTCTGTATGCACCCTTAATGTATGAACACAAACGTTTTACACATTTAAGCCATCCCATTTCTATTGCAAAAAGAGCGCAGTCATAAAAAGGATACTGTTTGGAAGGAAAATCACCTGGTTTTTGAGGAATATCCTTGCAGGGGTCAAAATGCAGTTCTATGAGCTTATCAATTATTTTAAGGAGTTCGTTTTCATTTATAAAACTACAATGACTGTCAAATAAGAATTCTTCCTGAGACAATACTTTGTTGTAAAATTTAGATTCTTCTCGTTTTTCTTCATTTCCTACAAAATTTTCAGATTCAAGGTATTGATTAAGACGGTCCACATACCCAATTCTTCTTCTACATCCATTACGGCAAGCCCATAATTGGTTATATGCCTGAAGAACAGCCAAAAAGTAGTTCTCAGAATCTTTTTTTAGTTCATTAATGTCGACTAGCGGTATTGCGTCCTCTAAAATTGAATATTGACCAATGCTGCAAATAGTGAAGAAAAAATTCCTGTTTTCAAAAAATTTCATGGCAGAAACATTGAATTTGGAATCCTTGTACATTGGCAAAACCATTTTGAAAATTTTATACGCATTGTTCAGTTCTTCTGCATGCACTTTATTATAATCGCAATACTTCCTAAGAGTTTTTTTTCCCTTGGGAATAATGAAGTTGAGAACTTCCTCGTCAATGATATGTTCTATAGAATGAGGAACTGCTTCGAAGCGCCAAAAACCTATCGGTATAAATTGCAGCATGTTGTTGACACTCCAATACAACGCATTCTGAAAACCATTTTTCGACTTGAGGACATTCCCCCCTTTGGCAATAATTTCTTCCACTTTTTGGGGATTGTTGATACGAGCCGCAATTTCTATAGCATAACCCGAAATATTGCCAAAGAAAATAGTCTTTTGATTTATCTTAGCTTCATCGTATGTCAATTCCAATAATTGATTTTTTCTTTCATAAAAGGAACTCGGCAAGTAAAAACTATTAAATTCAGCACTATGTTTGTTTCTTAGCTCCTCCCATTTATCACTATTTTCAAAAGTGAATTTCCCACTATTGTCATAACCTATTATATCATAATTGAAATTGACTAAATACGAATACTTTAGTAGTTTCGTAAATAGTTTACTACTTTCCGTCTTAACTTTGGAATCATCAGCTTTATTAGATGCATAAGCGGCAAAACAGACTAAGCTATGATACCATTGTGCTGTAAATTCACTGTATAGATACTCTCCGTTAGAACCTACATAGAAAAATATGTCTGAAACTATTTTTGCAAAACGGCTTGCTTCCGCATAATTATTTGAAAAAAGGGCATGTTTGAATTCTTGATAAAGTAATACAGGGAAATCCGTGGTTGGAGCATTGTTTTTTAGAAAAGAAAATTCTTTTTCTATTTTTTCTCTTGATTTTTCTTCTTTTTTCCCATCAACTAAAAGAATTAAATCGTCAATACGATGAGTAAATGGCGATTCCTTCGCATCGCCTTTGGAACCATATTTTTCAATGAGGCTCTCATTACATGGAAAGTGTTTATGGCATTTGGAATAAAACCAATTTATCAAGAAATTTTCTTTGCTGACAATTTCTTTTTCTGAATTTACATCATTTAGAAATGCGAGTGCGGATTTGATTTTTATAAAGTCCTTTGAAATTTTACTATTTTTTTTCCAATACGCGAATTTTTTTCTATTTCGGACATCCGCAAGATTGTTCTTGATTTCCTGTTCGTCAAGACAATCCAAATACATAAAGAAATCATTCCCGTCTTTGGACGCGGGGACGTTTCCAAGCCATTTCCAGTTAGTTGTAGATTCTCTTATTCCATAGGCTTTTGCGAAAAAAAATCTAAACCACAATCGAAGATAGGTGTTTTTTGTGGAACCCGATGCCATTCCTTTGTTGATGGCCTGGATGTACCATTGGAGAATGTTTTCTACGGATTCAGAATACTGACCAAAATCAAAACACCCTATGTACCTTTTGATAGTATCTTTATCAAGAACTTTTTTATGATCTGTAGCTTTTAATCCGTCATTGATTTCAGAATATAAGTTTTCGTAATCAGTTCTGTCCACACTGTTTTTTAGCACAAAGAAATCGTCAAAGGCAAGTGCGAATTCTTCAATTGTTGGATATCGCTCTTCTAGACATAGAGGATTCTCTAAAAACTTATTGTAATCTTGTAACGCCATAGTGGTAATATAATTTTTTATATTACAAAGACAAATAAAAAAGAGCGGCGGTTCTTACGAACCCCGCCCACGATATATCTCGCGCCATCAGGTAACACAATTTTTGTGCCGTTCAATGGCAATTTGTTTTATAAGGCGCCCATCGTTTTGCTCCTTAATAGCACGTCTCCATGCATTTCAAGGCCATTCACTCGACGAGCGCCCAAAACAAAAGCCATTTCCGAATGACTATTGGACTTTTAACCCATTTCGGAGTAAGCCCAGCGCCCCATATTGGGGGCGACTAATCATTACGATTGTTTTGGTACTCCGAATATACAAACAAAAATTGCCCCAGTCAAGCCCCTAAGTGAAAAAAATCATATATTCCCTATTATGGACACGGAAAAGAAAATAGCCCTGATTATCGACTGCGACAATGCCAAGGCGGATGCCATCTACGGCATCATGGAAGAACTCTCCAAGTTTGGGGAAACGAGTATCCGCAGGGCGTATGGCAACTGGAAGGGGAGCAACCCCTGGGAAGAGGTCCTCCACCCGTTTGCGATTCAGCCGATACAGCAGTTCCCCTACACGAAAGGGAAGAACGCGACCGATCTCGCGATGACCATCGACGTGATGGAACTCCTGTTCACGGAGAGCATCGACATTTTCGCTATCGTGAGCAGTGATTCGGATTTCACTCCGCTTGCCATGAGACTTAGGGCCAAGTCAAAACA
>JAEEGG010003218.1_pt1 | contig 40879 bp, 35 predicted proteins | sample 9134161 | NCBI WGS metagenome assembly JAEEGG01 (sample SAMN16246543, study PRJNA631951) | gut metagenome | biome: gut microbiome; feature: rumen; material: CR-attached | host: Bos | place: Iran: Karaj | collected 2018-10 | reverse complement strand
ACTTCCGCCTGCCGGAAAATTTTTTAAATTCTCAATAACAGGTCTTTCATATTCATTTCCGTACTTATCCAGCATGACGATCTCCTATAAGTGATGCACGTCTATTATTGTACCATTAGTAGACGTGTATCGCAAGCAAAAAGTCTCTAAAAAAAATATTTTTTTGAAAAATTTTTAGATGATAATGCAATGAAGAAAAACTAGATTTGATAAGGCTTTGGCAACTTAAAAAATTTTTTTTGGACGAAGAAAAATTTTTTTTATAGGCTTATGTGGTAGGATAAAGGGTGAAGGGAACGTCTACCCCCTGACCAAATTAGATTTTAAATCAATTACTAAACTAATCAGTTCATTAAAATAGCTCTTGAGATCAGCTATATGCACTTTGAACGAAAAATTATGCTATAAACTGCATAAGTTTTTGATTATCTTATGTTTGTGCATTTGATTGCATAAACTTGAAAAAAATTACTGGGTTTATGCTATATTCATCTTTATTTATGCTATATTCACCTGTAATTGTGAGTACATATGATTAGCTTGCATGGACTGAGAAAACGTGATTTCTACCTGAGAAGACTTAAAACTTTTCAGGATACTGAACCGGTAAAGGTAGTTACCGGGATACGCAGGTGCGGCAAGTCCAGTCTGCTTAGGCTGATGATTGCAGATTTGCGTGCAAACGGAATTGTTCCGGAGCAGATCATTGAAATGAATTTTGAATCCATGGCTTTCTGTACAATGTTGGTTGCTGATTTTTATGCCTATGTAAAAGAACGTGTTCTGCCTGACAGACGTATGTATCTTTTTTTTGATGAGGTTCAGCGTTTACCAGGGTGGGAGAATGCTGTTAATTCTTTCAGAGTCGATTTCAACTGCGACATTTACGTAACGGGTTCCAATGCCTATATGCTTTCATCGGAGTATGCAACTTACCTGTCCGGAAGGTGTGTTGAAATTGAAATGCTCCCTCTGTCATTTGCAGAGTTTCTTGATTTTCATGGTTATGAAATTCGGGAGACAGAAATCCCACTGGGAGGTGTTCGTAAACAGATATCTGATGGAAACGGTGATCATTATACCGTAAGGGAAATCTTTGATATCTATCTGCGTTACGGTGGAATGCTAGGTCTCAGGTCTTGCTGATACAGCGATCAGTCAGGAAAATGCTCTCGTTCTTCTGGATGGAATATATTCAACGATTGTTGTGAGAGACATCTTGGAACGGGAGAAACGCCGTGAACAGAAGCATATTGCAGATCCTGTTCTTCTCAGAAAGATTGTTATGTTTCTTGCCGATAACATAGGCAGCAATATATCAGCAAATTCCATAGGAAATACTTTAGCTGAAGAAGGCTTGTTTTCTGAAGTCAGACGCAGAGGTAAACCGGGCACTCACACTGTTCAGTCCTATATAAACTCCCTTCTGGAGTCATATTTCTTTTACGAGATCAAAAGATTTGACATAAAAGGAAAGGAATTTTTGCGCACTCTTGGAAAATATTACATTGCTGATCTTGGACTGAGAAACTGTCTGTTGGGATTCAGAGATCGGGATCGGGGACATACACTTGAAAACTTGGTTTATTTTGAACTGCTTCGGAGAGGGTTCGATGTTGCCATCGGCAAGATTGACAGTATGGAAATTGATTTTGTAGCAACGAATTCAGATGAAAGGATTTATGTTCAGGTTACAGAATCAATGCTGGGTGATGATGTCCGCAAAAGGGAACTGGCTCCGCTGAGGAAAATCAGGGACAATTATGAAAAAATTGTTCTCTCTCTTGATCTTGGAATTTGCAAATCCTATGAGGGCATCAGATCTCTGAATCTTACAGAATGGCTGCTTTCAGTCTGAATATTAGACTTTGCAGATCATAAACAGAAAGGTTTTGTGACTGTATGAATTTCCTATGTTGAAACCAAAGAATCTGAGTGATATGCACAATCTGCCTGCTGATAGAGGCTAATGGGCCAAAACGGAACCATAGGGCTTATACTGGTCTCCTTTTCTGTTTCCCAATATAAACCATTATCCTGCTCAATGATGGATGAAGACATGCTGTTTATTTTTATTGACGCTCTGATATCATCCTTAAGCAGGCTATATCCTTATAACACGGATCTGATTGTCAAACATTACTTGAAGCATAAAAGTCTGAGATACATAGCAGCGATACATGATCTGTCATACGCTGACGTCAGCAGGGAGATCATCAAAGAAAAATCACTGGTACTGCAGATTTTGATGAATTTGTGAAATGATACTCAACTGATGCTAATGTCTGATGTCAATACTGGCAGGACAAGACATCATGATTATAATGCTATGAGTTGTATGGAGACATTATGGAATTATTTGAAGAGTTGGAATATACCACATTCGATTTAGCGGCATATATTGTTAAGTTTGCTTTTGATAAAACTGAACCTGTAACAAATCTGGCATTGCAGAAGCTTTTATATTTTTTTCAGTATGCATCTCTTGTTGTTATGGATAAACCATTGAATAGATCTATTCAGTTTGAAGCGTGGCAATACGGGCCTGTTGTTCGAGATATTTACTATCATTATAGAATAAAAGGATCATGTTTGATTTATCCTGATGATTCATTCAATGATAAATACAAGGAAATGAAAAATTATTTTGGTAAACTCAACGATTATCTTGCCAAATGGGTCAAGTTCAATCCATGGAGACTTGTTGATATTTCTCATAAACCAGGAGGGGCATGGTATAAAACATTTCACAGTAATCAAAATGGGATAGCAGTTATTCCTATTGAACTCATTAAAAACTGTGATCTTAAAAAGGAATTGGAAATCATCTGATGGATTATATTCACATAACCAAAAAAGATCATCTGGAAAGGAACAAAAAACTTCAAAATTTATTAAGAAGCCTGAATGAATGTGATGATCTCTCTGCTAATCTTGAAAGATATTATAATTCATTTTTCGAAGTTTATATTATAACGAAAGGTGAAAGCACAGATGTTTACCGTCATTCCTACAATGACATATTTTGTACTCTTTTAGAAATCCAAAAAGAGCAAAAAGATCCTCAAACTCTGGAACAATTGCCAGAAAAAATAAGAGCTTGCGTTTCATACTCCCATAAAAAATACTCAGAACAAAAAAACAATTCTGCAAATGAAAAAGATGCTAGGAAAGCAAATAGGGTAAGGAATTGTTTGTATAAGTTATGGGATCATGTTTCTCTTGATGTAATGAGAATAAATCAGATTAATATTCTTGCCGATCAGTCGACTAATACTCTTCGTAATATAGAGTACAAATTAAAAGAAACTCAGTCCGTTATTGATAAAAATCAAGATGAAGTGAGTAGAATTAAGCTTGATATCGTTGCGATTCTTGGTGTATTTACGGCAATAGTCATCGGAGTAGTTTCGTCTGTTGCATTTTCTTCACAGCTTCTTGCCCATGCTCATGAGATGCCAGTGGGTAGGGTGCTGATAGCAGCTTCAGTTTGTGGGTTTGTAACCATTTCAATTTTTTACGTGATTTATTCTCTCCTTGAGAAAATTGTTTTCAAGGCATACAGGGAACAAAATTCTTCTCTTTGGACTCATCTTCAAAACTGGAGAAATTGGAGTGTAAGGGATGCAGTCATTCCTTTAACGCTGATAATTCTCTGTGTTACGTTTATTGTTGGGTGTCTTACAGTAAACGCTGATCCTGTTTCGTCATCTTCAGTAACAGTGCAGATATCAGATAAATAACAGATTTGTGAACAATGTTTCTAAAAAGTGTTGTTTTTGGAATCACTGATTGTTTTACAAATTGATTTAATTTAACTGAGCATTTTTGATAAGACGTTACGCTTTTGATTTCCCTGATCTCCTCAAAAAAAATAATCGGTAAAGTCTCAAAGATCTTTCCGATTATTTTTCTGTTCTCGTTATATTATAGACTGAATCAGTGCTCCAGAACCTCCTGAACTGACTTTATTTCTGCACCCTTGCAGCTTCCGGTTTGCAAAACAAATGAATCATTAGATATTTTTTTCTCTGCAATGCCGGCGTAACTCTGACACTTCTTCATCAGTCTGAGCTGCACGTGCTGCTCCTTTAAAGGAAGCTTGCTGATAAAAAACTCAACCTTTGACTCAATTTGATACATTATATTCTCCTGAGGATGTCCAAACAGATTTGCAAGTATGCATAGCTGGATCTCTATGCAAAAACACTCACGTCATGGTGTTATCGTCAGAATTAATAAAAACGCAACATATTTTTTGATAATTTTTTTCGTTTGATTATCAAAAAATTGTAATCATTGCTAAAATGACTCTGTTTCTGAGATCGAATAAACAGACTGTATATGAAAGATTCAATTTTTGCTGCTCCAAATCCTTCTCTTCAACCTTTTACCTTTGATGAGAATGTTGCAGAGGTTTTCCCTGATATGGCACGGAGATCGATTCCCGGCTATGAAGTAATAATTTCTACAATCGGCAAGCTGGCTGCAGAATATGCCAGGGATGATACATTAATCTATGATTTGGGCTGTTCGCTTGGAGCTGCTACTGTTTCCATGCGGAGAAATCTTCAGTCCCGCAGGGTAAAAATTATTGCTGTCGACAACTCCGAAGCTATGATCAGACGCTGTGAAGGCATTCTTTCATCCTATGTTTCGGATGTCCCTGCTGAAGTGAGACTGGGGGATGTTGCCGATATGGAGATATCAAATTCGTCCGTTGTTGTTCTTAATTTTGTCCTTCAGTTTATCCCGAAGGAGAAGAGAAGCGACATCATATCCAATATATACAACGGTCTGTGTCCCGGAGGAATACTGATCCTGAGTGAGAAGTTGAGAAATGATGATCCGGTAATGGAGGAACTTCTGACTCAGCGTTATTTTGATTTCAAGCGAAGCAACGGCTACAGTGAGCTTGAGATCAGTCAGAAGCGCACGGCACTGGAGAATGTTCTTGTTTCCGATACCTGGGATGAAATAAGGAAAAGACTGAACAGTGCGGGCTTCAGTCACGCTGACAGGTGGTTTCAAACCTACAACTTCTGCTCGGTTGTGGCTGTCAAACAGCCGCAGATGTGAACTGCTGCTGTTTAACCTCTCCGGTTTGGATAACAGACTGAATCTGCGGCATTAAAGATGTTCGAAGGTTCGAACCGGACTGGTCTGTCAAATTTTCCCACATGATGATGTTTCTTTTTGTGTTAGAATTACCCGGTCTGAGGAAATTACTGATGAGTGTAATTTTGGGTATTGATCCGGGATCCCGTGTTACCGGTTACGGCGTTGTGGAACTTGTGTCCGGCAAACTGTACTATCAGGGATCCGGGTGCATAAGAACTGATCCTGAAGATCTGTTTCCGAACCGTCTTAAGGTGATATATGACAGCGTTACGGAGATAATCAATCAGTTTCATCCCACTCAGTTTGCCATAGAAACTCCTTTTATGGATAAAAATGCCTCAAGTGCCTTCAAACTGTGCCATGCCAGGGCGGCGGCAATGATGGCCGGACTCAATGCCGGACTTTACATTGGAGAGTACAGTCCCCGTCTTGTAAAGCAGACAGTCGCCGGCTACGGAAACGCCGAGAAGGAGCAGGTGCAGTCAATGGTTGTAAAGATTCTGTCCCTGTCAGACTGTCCCCAGTCGGATGCGGCTGATGCGCTTGCCATAGCTATCTGTCACGGCAACACTCTGAAGGGACTTACCGGAAGAAAGGTAATGGTGGGATTCAGCTGAAGGCCTCCGGTAAAACTGAATTTTGATTTTCTTTTGAACTTTTCTGCAGTAATTGTTGCACATTGTCATGGAAGTTTGCATTTTCTGATATGAAAGAAAAACATTTCAGACAGTTTTACTGCTCTTTAATAATTAGGATATTGTCTGATGATAAGCTGTATCAGAGGGACGGTACTTGAAAAAAGACCTCCTTTTGTTGTTCTTGATGTTAATGGTGTAGGGTATGAGGCTGAAATGCCCATGTCGTCTTTTTTTCAGCTTCCCAATGAGAGTACAGAATCTGTCCTTTTGTATGTTCATGAGGTTATAAGGGAGGATGCCTATATTCTCTACGGTTTCATCTCTGCCAGCGAGCGCTCTCTTTTCCGGGAAATTCTGAAAGTGAATTCAGTCGGTCCGAAAACAGCTCTTGTCATACTGTCCAATCTTTCCACATCAGAGTTTATAAAAATAATTCTTGAAGGTGATGTCACCTCTCTTACAAAACTGCCGACTATCGGCAAAAAATCGGCGGAAAGAATCATTATTGAACTGAAAGATCGTCTTGAAAAATGGTCAAAGGATCCTGAAAATGCGGCTTCACTCGGCGAAACAGGCACTGGTGACAGCGGACAGATGAACGCTCCTGCCGGAAATTCTTCTGAACATATCCGAAGCACTGCGGTGGCAGCCATGCTTCAGCTTGGATATAACCAGAAGCAGGCTGATGAGTATGTTGCTGCAGTTTTTGCAGAGGATAAGACTGTGGAGCAGATTATCAAGGAGGCACTGCAGATGACACTTAAGGGTAAAAAGGCATGATTGAATCTGACAGAGTTGTATCTGCTGCTGTAAAGCCTGAAGAGCAGAACAGCGAAATAGAAATCCGTCCCCAGTATCTGAAGGATTACATAGGTCAGAAGAAGGTCAAGGAGCAGCTTGGAATATACATTGAAGCTGCCAAATCCAGAAAGGACAGTCTGGATCATGTTCTTCTTTTCGGACCTCCGGGTCTTGGCAAGACTACTCTTGCCAACATTATTGCAAAGGAAATGGGGACTTCCATAACCACAACTTCTGCACCTGCGCTGGAAAAAACAGGGGATATTGCGGCACTGCTTACCAAGCTGGAGCCCGGTGCAGTTCTGTTTATTGATGAGATCCACCGGCTTAATAACAAACTGTCCGAGACACTTTATTCAGCCATGGAGGATTTCAAGTTTGACATTGTCATAGGTGAGGGTCCCGGTGCCCAGTCTGTAAGAATTGATCTGCCGAAATTCACACTGGTTGGAGCTACAACCAAGGCAGGGGGACTGCCGAGACCGCTTCTTGCCCGTTTTGGTATTACCGAGAATCTTGAATACTATTCTCCGGAGGAACTGAAACTGGTGGTGGAGAGAAGTGCCCAGTGTCTCGGGATTACCATTGAATCCGAGGGTGCTCTTGAAATTGCGACCAGATCCCGTGGAACTCCCAGAATAGCCAACAGGTATCTGCGAAGGGTCAGAGACTATGAATCTGTGAAGGTCAAAAAAGGGGTTATAACCAGACAGGTCGCTTCTGATGCGCTGAAAATGCTGGATGTTGATCTCTGCGGCCTTGACAGAATTGATCGCCTGCTGCTGCTTGCCATTATAGACAGGTTCGACGGCGGTCCTGTGGGACTTGATAATCTGGCGGCGGCCATCAGTGAGGAGTCGGAGACGATTTCTGATATGATTGAGCCGTATCTTATTCAGCAGGGGTACATTCAGCGTACCTCCCGGGGCAGAATAGCCACAAATCTGGCAAGGGAACACCTGGGAAAACAGTTAACCGAATATCAGATTTTCAGCTGATTCTGCACAGAAGACAGGGGATTTCTCTTTGTGGCATATTCAGCAGTGCCGTGATAGAATGCAGGTTTTGAGAGGGTTTATGTCAAAGTTTTCCATAAAGGTACGTGTCTATTATGAGGATACGGATGCGGGCGGAATAGTATACAACGCCAATTACATAAAATTTCTGGAACGGGCCAGAACAGAATGGCTTCGCTCCTTTTCAATTCAGCAGGACGAACTGATGAAACAGGATGTGGCTTTTGTGGTCAAACATCTTGATATTGATTTTGTGGCTCCTGCAAAATTTAACGAACTGATTGATGTCTCCTGTGAACTGAAAAAGGCCGGGGCCGCATCGATTATCTTCAGTCAGACCGTTTCTGATTCATCAGGCAGAGTACTGGTGGAGGCAGAGGTTAAAATAGCCTGTGTAAGTCTTTCCGCCATGAAGCCTATAGCCATACCTGATTCTATTAAAGAGGTGATGATCCGTGGATCCTAGTGTTACTGTTGAAACCGGAGCAGCTGCCGCCAGTGCTCCAGCCGGTGAATTGTCATTTGCCGAGCTTGTGTTTAATGCAAGTCCCCTGGTACAGATAATAATGCTTATACTTCTCATTGTTTCCATTGCCTCCTGGACTGTGATTTTTCTTAAGCATCGCCAGCTGAAAAATGCCAGAATCGCTACCGAGGCTTTTGAAGACAAGTTCTGGAGAGGAGGAAACGACATGGGCTCCCTCTACGAAGAACTTAACCGCAACCGAGAGGATCTTATCGGTAGTGAACTGATTTTCCTGTCAGGATTCAGAGAATTTGTAAAGCTGTATGAAAAATCCAAGGGCAGCGCGGATGCCAAGGAAATGGTCATGGGTGTTACCTACCGCTCCATGAAGGTGGCCCTTTCAAGAGAGGTGGAGGATCTTGAAACTCATCTTCCTTTTCTGGCTACTGTAGGCTCTGTGAGTCCCTACGTCGGTCTGTTCGGCACCGTATGGGGTATCATGCACGCCTTTGTTGCTCTGGCTGCTGTCAAAAACGCCACTCTTGCAATGGTTGCTCCTCCGATAGCCGAGGCTCTGATTGCCACAGCCATGGGTCTTTTTGCTGCAATTCCGGCAGTTGTGGCATACAACCGCTTCAATACCAGAGTTGAAAAGCTGGAAAATTCATATATGAATTTCATGGACGAACTGTCCACGATTTTAAACCGCAAAATTATCTGAGGTTCATCTGATGTCTTTGAGAACCAGACGCAGGGCTGTTGCTGAAATAAACGTCGTGCCTTACATCGACGTCATGCTTGTACTTCTGGTAATTTTCATTGCCACGGCCCCGGTGATTATGCAGGGTGTTCAGGTGGATCTGCCCCAGGCAGAATCAAAATCCATGGATCAGGAACTTTCAGATCCTGCCATAGTCTATGTTGATAAATCCGGAAGATACTCTGTGCAGGTGGGATCTACATCAAGTCCCGTTGAAAGTCTTTCCGATCTTGCCGACTTTGTTAAAAGCTTCAGAGCCAATCATCCTGATTCTCCGATAGTTGTCAGCGGTGATCGTGCTGCGTCCTATGATTCTGTAGTTCAGGTTATGGTTGCTTTGAAAAATGCCGGTGAAAAAAGTGTCGGTCTTGTTACAGAACCTCTGGACACAAAGGCAGGGGATAAGAAGTAATTGAACAGACTGACTCCCGGCAGTTACACTTTTGCTTTTGTTCTGGCGTTTCTGCTTCATATTCTTATCTTTCTTTCCATGGTTATTGCCAGTCTTGACTGGAGCAGACCGCAGAAAACCGGTTCGTCCGGAGGAGAGATAATTAATGCCCAGATGATAGATCTGAGTACTCTTGGGGGCAACAGTGCGGGAAAGGAGCTTATAGCGGAGCAGAAGAAGGCAAAGGCCGAAGCCGAGAAGAGAGAAAAACAGCGACAGGCTGAAGAAAAAATACAGAAGGCAAAGGAAGAGGCAGAGCGTCAGAAAAGAATTGCCGAGGAGAAGATCCGTATAGCAAAGCAGGAAGAAGAAAAAAGGCAGCAGGAACTGATTGAGGCCAAACGCAGGGCTGAAGAAGAAGCAAAACGAAGGGCAGAGGAAGAAGCCAGAAAACAGGCAGAAGAGGAAGCAAGACTCAAGGCGGAAGAAGAGGCCAGACGAATAGCCGCAGAAGAAGCCAGGAAAAAGGCGGAAGAGGAAGCAAGACGCAGAGCTGAAGAAGAGGCAAAACGAAAGGCTGAAGAGGAAGCCAGAAAATTGGCAGAAGCCGAGGCATTGAGAAAAGCAGAGAAAGCAAAGCGCAAGGCAGAGGAAGAAGCAAAGAAGAAGGCAGAAGCTGAGGCAAAACGAAAGGCTGAAGAAGCGAAGAAGAAGGCTGAAGCAGAAGTCAAGCGGAAGGCAGAGGAAGAAGCAAAGAAGAAGGCAGAAGCTGAGGCAAAGAAGAAGGCCGAAGCAGAAGCCAAGCGGAAGGCAGAGGAAGAAGCAAAGAAGAAGGCAGAAGCTGAGGCAAAGAAGAAGGCTGAAGCAGAAGCCAAGCGGAAGGCAGAGGAAGAAGCCAGGAAGAAAGCTGAAGCAGAAGCAAAACGAAAGGCTGAAGAAGCGAAGAAGAAAGCAGAAGCTGAGGCCAGGAAGAAGGCCGAGGAAGCCAGAAAGCGTGCAGAGGCTGAGGCAAAAAAGAAAACAGATCAGGAACTTGACGATTTTCTTAATTCCCAGCTTAACGGATCAGGTAAAAGCAGCAATACTGGCAAAGGCAGCGGCAACAACAGCTCACAGTCCGGAAACGTGAACAACGGCGACAGACTGTCATATCAGTCAAAGCTGCAGAGCTATCTTGCAGGCAAGATTACCGGTAATCCTTCCATGAACGGCAAGACAGTTGTTCTGACTTTCAAGGCAAACCGTAACGGTCTGGTTTATCAGATAGTCGGATGTAAGGGTGATGCTGATGTATGTACGGCTTTGCAGAGAGCGATAACCAGAACCTGCAACAACAGGATCCCTCCAATTCCTGGAAGTATCTATCAGGAGGACGGGATCAGTCTGAGTTATACCTTCAGTTCAAAGTAGGTATGTGCGAACAGGATTTGCCGGGGCGGATCCCCGGCATTTGATAAATCAGTCAGTGACTGAAAACAGTTTAAGAGGATATTTGTGAAAAAGTTTTTTTATCCGTTGTTTTTTGTTTTTTGCTGTGTGTTTTCATTTCCGGCGGCTGCAGTGCTGGAGCTGGAGATAACGGGCGGAATTGATGCCGGTTATCCTATAGCCATCTCCAATTTCCCTGATAAAACTGGCCGGACTGTGGGCAGTCAGATGTCGCAGATTATCCGTAATGATCTGCAGTTCAGTGGAAAATTTTCACCGCTTAAGCTCTCGGCTATGCCCCAGAATCCGGGAAGTGACGCCGAAATCAACCCGAGTCTCTGGGATGTTAACGCAGTGGTGGCAGGTACTGTAAGCACGGCCGGAGGAAAGATCGTTCTTACCTATCAGCTCTACGATATAACCACGGGAAAGAACCTGCTTAACAAGAATGTAAGTTTCGGTCTGAATCAGATAAGGCAGGCCGCTCATCTTGTTTCAAATCAGATTTATGAGGTTCTGATGCATGAAAGAGGAGCTTTTCTTACAAAGCTTGCATATGTCAGCGTCAATCCGAAGCTGGAATATCCATACCAACTGGTGATTTCTGATTATGACGGATATAACGAAAAGGTTATCCTCCGTTCGAAGGAGCCGGTAATGTCTCCATCCTGGGATCCGACCGGCAGCAGAGTGGCATATGTAAGCTTCGAGTCCAAGAAGCCTGCAATTTTTATTCAGGATATCAGAAACAAATCAAGAATTGCTCTTGCCAAATTTGCCGGTATCAACGGCAGTCCGGTATTTTCCCCAAAGGGCAACAAAATCGCAATGGTTCTGTCCAAGGACGGAAATCCGGAAATATACGTTGCTGATCTGAGTACCAAGGCTCTGACCAGACTTACAAACAACCGTGTTATAGATACCGAGCCCGCATGGAGTCCTGACGGAAGTTACATTTACTTCAGTTCCGAGAGAGGAGGCAAGCCTCAGATTTACCGTGTTGCAGTGAACAATCCTTCCGATGTATCCAGAGTAACCTGGGAAAACAGCATGAATCTGAATCCTGCAGTTTCGCCTGATGGCAAGACTCTTGCGATGATTACCAGAGACAGTGCCGGGTATCGTGTGGCAAAGCAGGATATTGATACAAAATTCATAACTGTGCTTACCTCAAACAGGTATGACGAAAGCCCGTCTTTTGCACCAAACGGCAGTATGATAATATACAGTACAGTTGTCAGAGGTAAGAAGAGTCTTGCACTGGTTTCTTCAGATGGCCGTTTTCAGGCGAACCTTCCGTCAAATACAGGCTTTGTAAGTGCTCCTGCCTGGTCTCCGTTTATGAACTGATTTGTTCCGGGTCGTCCGTTTTTTATTATTTGAGATGACCGGATATGAATATTTTTAAGGATACAGAAAGAATGAAATATCTTAAACTTTTTGCTTTAACTCTGATGTCAGCCACCCTGGTGGCATGTTCTTCCAGCAATTCAGCCAAAATAGAGGATGGCGATTCCGGCTCCATCGATTCTTCACTGATTGATGATTCTACTCTGACCGTTGGCGTTGAAAGCACAGATAACTACAATCTTACTCCTGAAGAGAGAAGAAAATTCGAGGCTCTCAAAAGAGACAATGTAATATATTTCCCGTTTGACAGCGATCGTATTGATTCTCAGTACATTCCTCTCGTTCAGAGTCATGCGTCTTTTCTCAGAGATCATCCTGAAATTAACGTAATTATTGAAGGTCATACAGACGAAAGAGGCACACCTGAATACAATGTTGCTCTCGGTGAGAGAAGAGCAAAGTCTGTAGCTCTGTACATGCAGAATCTCGGTGTGGAAGGCGGTCAGATGTCAATTGTCAGTTACGGTGAGGAGAAGCCAGCGGAGTTTGGAAATACTGAAGAGGCTTTTTCCAAGAACAGAAGAGCGGTATTTTCCTACTGACATTTGAGACTTCCTTAATTGATCAGTGTCTGTTTCGGCAGATGTGCTGATTGTGTCGCAAGACCATGACAGTACGGGAGATAATTAAAAAAGCATCAAAGGAGAGCAGACTTTCGGATTAACGGTACACCGGATCCGAAAGTCCGGATCAGAATAAGGAATGCTGGTTTGCAGTTTCTGACAGTACCATGATCCCATATCTCCTTGCAGAAATGCTCTGATTTTCACCGGTATTCATTACAGTTTCGTTCGCATGGAACTTGATTTTTTATACTTCCTTAGGAATATTCTCGTATGCTTTTGAAAAGAAATATAATTGCTTTGTGTGTTGCTTTAAGTGCGGCAGGGACAAGCGTAAATGCGGCAAGTGTTTCTGATTTAGAGCGTCAGGTCAGGGCATCAGAGCAGGCCAGGGTAATTATGCAGCAGCGTCTTGAAGAAATGGAGATGGAACTCAATGCTGCCAACGGCCGTCTTGAGGAAGCAAACAATGCCATCAGAGAACTGCAGAAGAATCAGCAGGATATGTACAGGCAGATAGATGCACTGAAGAGTCAGCTGGCAAGCGCTGCTTCATCCAAACCGCAGACTCAGACTTCTCAGCAGCAGTCTTCCGGTGACAGCAAAGAGACTGTTCAGGCTCCTAATGACGGCAGTGATAAAACAGCCTACCAGAATGCAGTCAATTTGATTATGGTAGATAAAAATTATCCGGGTGCATGTCAGGCATTTAAAAATTTTATCTCCAAATATCCAAATTCTCTTTATCTCAGTAACGCATATTTCTGGCTTGGCGAGGCTTACATGAAGCAGAAGAAATATACGGAGGCAAAGCAGAATTTCCTGGTAGTCATCAAGGATTCGTCATCCAATAAGAGAGCAGAGTCTCTGTATAAGCTGGGTGTGATTTCCAACAATGAGAAAAATACTGATTACGCCAGAAAGTTTTTCTCTCTTGTAGTAAGAGATTATGCCGGAACCACAACGGCAAAGCTTGCACAGAACGAACTTGACAAACTTAAGTAGTCAGCACAGTTTTTTCCGTATGCACCCCGATTTTGGAGATATGATCCATTCCGGCTGATTGAATCTGTCCCTGCGGGGTTCAAGGATCAGATCTGTTCCCTCCAGTTCGCTTTCATCACGGGCTTTGATCCTGATGATTCCTGATTCAACCTCTATTTTTTCCACGGCGGGAAAAAGCCGCTGATACTGCTCTCTGTTGTCCCTGAAGTCCCATTTTCCTCTGTTTTTTCCTTCACTTCTCTGTCCTGTGGTGCAGCTGCCTATATTTTCCCAGCCTTCGTAAAATATGCAGAATTCTACCTGAAGCTTTGGTTCGGCAGAGGCTCTTATCAGCTGGGAGAATATGCTTCTGACACCTGGAGATGACAGCCGCCCGCCAGAAAAATATCTGATGAAGTCACCAGCAAGTATGACGTATGCTATAAGTGCAAAAATAATGGAAAGAATGAAAAGAATTCTGGCTTTTCTGCCTGGAATGAGAGTTTGCACCAGAGGAGAGGGAAGCCTCTTCCCGTTCTCTATATTTATACCAGTTTCATGTCTTTCTGCCTTAAGTTTCTCCTCAACGTGTTTTTCATCAGCCGGATCCGGAATGAATTTCTGCTTTTCCTTCCGCGTCAGAAATACGGGAGGATATGAGTCAAATTCAGGAATGAAGTTTTCAATATAATCTTTTCTTTCATTTGTGAGAAAAACATCCTGTCGGATAAAGCTGTCCGGATTCAGATTGCTGGTATCTGCATATAGCAGGATCAGCATATGGCGGAATCCGTTTTCTGAAATCGGCAGACGTACAGAAATTATTTCCCCTGCATCCTTAAGATATTTCTTAAGAGTAATGCCAGATATTTCTGATGAGGAAAGGCTGACAAGAATGCACCCTGATGAGTTGCGGAAACTGTAAATGAATGATTCACTGCCTGACGTGTTACTGCTGATATAATCATTCCTGTTTTCAGTGTTCTGCCTTATTTTTTCTTCTGCTGATATTCTGTTAAATCCCAGCTTGTTTTTCAGAAATAGAGGAAGCTGTTTTTTATTTTCATTGAAATATTTAACGTAGAGTTCAAGCAGCAGCATATCATAAGGCTGAAACTTTTTAAGACTGATGGGATCCGCGAGTTGAGTACCGGCACCGGGTGTATCTGTCAGGTGAGTATCTGAAATTCTGCTGCCGGTAGTTTTATCTGATCCGGCATTCGTATCTGACGTGGTCGGGCAGTTATTTCCGGAGTGATGTTGAACGGACTCTGATTTGTTTTCTTCCTTTAGGCTGTCCTTACCTGGATCTGGCTCAGTTTGTGAACATTCGTTCGCTGCAGGATACAGATCATACGCGGAATATTCATATGATTCGATCTTTTCAGAACCGTAATTGCATCCGGATACCGGTTTTTCAGACAGTTCTCCACTGATTTCATCGTAATAATAAAGCACAGAAACTCCGAGTCTATCATAAAGCTTCAAAAATACACTCTCTATTTTAGGACAAATCAGGAATTTTTATTATAGGCAGTCGGCATTTGCAACATTTTAATACTGGCAGTGCAGTCAAAATCAGGAGAAGAATTGTGCATTAAATGGTGATCCAGCTCGCAAAAGGCTTAAAACTGAACAAATGAATATTATTTCTTAAATAACAGTTGCAAATTTTTTTAAATACTTTAATATATGCACCGTTGACGCAGTTGGGTTGTTAGCTCAGTCGGTAGAGCAGCGGACTTTTAATCCGTTGGTCGAGGGTTCGAATCCCTCACAACCCACCAGTTACGGTCGCTTAGCTCAGTTGGTAGAGCATCTCCCTTACAAGGAGGGGGTCATAGGTTCGAGCCCTATAGCGACCACCACATGGGTCGTTAGCTCAGTTGGTAGAGCAGTTGACTCTTAATCAATTGGTCCCGGGTTCGAATCCCTGACGACCCACCATGTAACTCTGTGTTGGCAAATATGGTCGCTTAGCTCAGTTGGTAGAGCATCTCCCTTACAAGGAGGGGGTCATAGGTTCGAGCCCTATAGCGACCACCACATTTTCTGTATGGGTCGTTAGCTCAGCTGGTAGAGCAGTTGACTCTTAATCAATTGGTCCCGGGTTCGAATCCCTGACGACCCACCATACAGTTCTTCCTCTTAAATTCCTCTTTGCCGGATTTCATTCTTTTTTCCAATATTTTTTGCTGTTTGATTTTGTGATAGAATTCGCACGTTGCTGACATTCTACTGAATTCAGCATCGGATGACTGAATATGCATTCAGTACTGATTGTTTATCCGGCATAAGGACTTTATTTTGAACGATTTTGAAAAACTGGCGTCCGGAAATTATGTATTTCCCAGAGCGGCCGAGAATGTTTCATCTGAAGAAAAGGACTATTATTTTTCAGAAATAAAAAAAATATTGAAGGAAAGCAATACTTCAATAATTGCACATTACTACTGCAATGATGCTGTTCAGGAACTGGCTGAAAAAACCGGCGGTTTTATTGGTGATTCGCTGGAGATGGCAAAATGGGGCAAAAAATCACCGTTTGACCGGCTCATTGTGTGCGGTGTCCGCTTTATGGGTGAAACTGCCAAAATATTATCTCCTGAAAAACAGATTCTTATGCCTCAGCTCAAGGCTGAATGTTCACTTGATTTAGGCTGCCCGGCTGATGAATTCTCAAAATTCTGTGATGAACATCCTGACAGAACAGTTGTGGTGTATGCCAATACATCCGCTGCCGTCAAGGCAAGAGCTGACTGGGTCGTAACATCATCCATTGCTGTTGAGCTGATTGAATATCTGCATTCAAGAGGGGAGAAAATAATATGGGCGCCGGATCGTCATCTCGGATCATATATTCAGCGCACCACAGGCGCCGATATGCTCAGATGGCAGGCTCACTGCGTGGTTCATGATGAATTCAAATCCGAAGCCCTGTCAAAACTTATCGAACAGTATCCTGATGCTGCAGTTCTTGTTCATCCTGAGTCGCCGGCAGATGTAGTAGCAAGGGCAACGGTTGTCGGATCAACTTCACAGCTGATAAAGGCGGCGGCCGGACTTGAGCAGAAGACACTTATAGTCGCTACGGATTCTGGCATATTCTACCGTTTAAGACAGTCCTGTCCGGACAAGGAACTGATTGTTGCTCCGACCTTCGGCGAGGGCGCGACATGCAGAAGCTGTGCTCACTGTCCTTGGATGGCAATGAACGGCATTAAGGAGATATACGCTGCGCTTACATCTGATGACACTCAGCCGTATTCAATAACTGTGGAAGAGAATGTAAGGCTCGGGGCGCTTAAGTCTCTTAACCGTCTGCTAGACTTTTCTGAAAAGAAGGTTGCATCCGGGAGATGATTTCGGTTTTTTCATTATATTTTTGAGCGGGGATACATTAATTCAAAAGAATTAAATGTAAAAATACTTGATACAGATAACAAAAGTAATATAATGGGTACTGTTTAATGGAACTTTTCTTTAAGGTTACTGATAGGTAACTGAGAAAAACGGAGAAAATATGAAGAAAACTTTACTTGCTGTTGCGGTTATGGCCGCTTGTGCTTCTACATCAGCTTTTGCTGGTACCGATGGTTTTTATGTCGGTGCAAAGGCCGGTATCGATATTTGGGGTGTTAGCACTGACAACGATTATAAGAGCAGTTTCTATCGCCAGTATGATTGGCCTGACCATCAGCGCAGAGAGCACAATCAGGCATTTACAAACTCTTTGGATCGTCTGAATGCTGCTGCCGGTCTGTTTGCTGGTTACAATGTTAATGACTACTTTGGTGTTGAGTTCGAGTACAATTATCTTGCACCAATGAAGATGAAGCATCACGATTTGAACTATAAAGTATGGTCTAACAGTTTCGGCCTTTCCGGTAAGTTCATGCTCCCTTTCACTGATGACTTTGAACTCTTTACAAAGGTTGGTGTTTCATATAACTATCTGAACAGCAACTACTCAAGTCATGTTGACCTTACCAATCTTCTTCTCGGCGGTGGTTTACAGTACTACTTCACCGACAATATTTTTGCAAGAGTTGAGTATGAATGGCTTCATAACATGGGAAGCACCAGTTCATCTCTCGGTATTAGACCTGATGCACAGCTGATCACTGTTGGTGTTGGTTACAGCTTCGGTTCTCGCGAGCAGTCTGTTGTTGTTGCTCCTGCTCCACAGAAGAGAACAATTAATGAGACCAGAACTCTCGGTGCAGATGTTCTTTTCGGATTTGACAAGTATAATCTTACTCAGACCGGTCAGAGCACCCTTGATACTCTCGTTGACGAAATCAACGAGCAGAATATCGAAGACCGTCAGGTTTCTGTAATCGGTCATACTGACCGTATCGGTAGCGCTGAGTACAATCAGAAGCTTTCTGAGAAGCGTGCAAACGTAGTTGCTGACTATATGTCTTCAAAGGGATTGACTCCTGATGTAGTAGAAGGTCGCGGTAAGACTGAGCCTGTAACTGGTTCAGAGTGTGACGGACTTTCACGTTCTAAGTTAATTCAGTGCCTTGCCCGTGACCGTCGTGTAGACATCAACGTACAGGGTGTTGTAACTGAAGAAGTTACCGAGTAATTTTTCATAGATTTTGATTTAGATTTTAAACCCGGCCTTGTTGCCGGGTTTTTAATTTATGTTGTATTGAATTGATTTGCGTTGATTTGTATGATAACTTTAACTAAACCGCGACTGATATAAGTTCTGCAGTCAGATTTAATTAAATATGAGTTATCTGTCTGTTTAACTTAATATTTTCAGTGCTTCCGGCTACACCGTATATTTAGATTTGAGCCTGCTGCCACCGGGATTTTGGCTTGATATTTCTTGCTGTAGCTGAAAATGCCCTTCCTGCATTAGTGCAGAGCATGCAAAGATGTTTTTGTTGTATTTCGCAGGTATTTCCAGGCAGTTGCACATTATTTCCCGGTTTAAAAAATTTTTTCTGTTTATTTACTATAGGTGCTGTATGGCTGTTGGAATTGTTACCCAGATTAAAAATTATATAATCAGACTTATTACCAGAAAAGTTGCTAATGAAGTAATAAAAGCTGCCGGCGGCAGAACTTCAAAACCGTCTTCCTCCCGTTCTCGCAGAAGTTCATCCGGTTCTTCCCGATCTGCAGGTTCCCGTTCATCTTCTCGCAACCGTAAATCTTTTGCCGGTGATGATGAGTATGAAGATTTTAATTCTGAGGATGAAAACAGCAAATAGGCACGTTAGAGCTTTAATTTGCTCTGGTTCTGAATGAGCTCAGGATTAATGTGTTCTCCATATTTTATATTTCTTGTGTGAGATCATTGATCCTGTTTTCTTGCAGAATGCTGATAATTTTGAATTTAGGGCAGAGTTACTCTTCGTTTCTGTCGGTCGATAATTTTGTTCCTGCAGTTAATTAAGTTATTTTCCTTAGTTCTGAATATCATCCTCTTTTGTAGGAGTATTCCAGATTTGTCAATATTTTTCAGTAACTCTCCTCAGGTTGCTGGTTTGACTTTCACTCCTCGTGATTAACTAATCTTAAACTTCATATCCATAAGTGATGACATTAAGTCTCTTCTTATTGATCAGCTTTTGTTTAGAATAGTTTTTTATTTCCTTGGTTTTCTGCATAATCTTTGTGATCTTTCTCTTAAAGTTTGACTTTATTTTAAATATATGATAGAGGCTGTTTGAGTATGTGATAAAATAAGATTTCTGCTTAAATTATTTGTATATATGACTTTTGAGGGAAAAAATGAAAATTAGTCTTTTTATGATGCTTGGCATATCAATACTGTATTCTTCATCATGTTTTGCTGAAATCGTGTGCATAAACGGAAATTGTCACAATGTTTTTGATTTGGGAGGAGGGAATGTGACGGTTGACGGTCAGCTTCACAGCATACAAAGAAACGGATCTACCACCACTATAGACAATCATATTTATCAGGATTACGGCGGCGGAATTTACTCAAGAGACGGTCAGATGCATTTAAATCAGGATCTTGGTGGCGGTTTTTATCTTCATGACGGCGAGTTGAACAGCATTCAAAGATATTGAGAAATGTTTTTAAGAATGATCCTGCACCAGGGATGTTTTGGCGGCTGAATATAAACGGCCATTTAGACATATTCATGTGTAACTTCAGAGTTGCAGAATGAATATTCTTCATGGAGAGCGGAGCCCTTAGCGACATGTCCTTAAGTATGTGGAAAACCTGATACTCAGGCGAAAATCTTAAACTGAGCTGTATGATCCACCGATGTATGTCAGCTGCCTTAGTTACTCGCTGTTCAGCCTGCATTTATCCTTTTACTACCTTTTTTGTCAGATTCGATCCTCCTTTACACGGATCTTCTGATCTGCTTAAAACAGATCTCTGCTTCCTTAACTTCTTACCCCTGCATGCTTGTAAATTTCTCCGGTACCGGTGGGTCACTTGTCTTGTTTTCTACCGTCAGTCTGTAAACGGGAGTTAAACTGAAGAATAAATCAGTTCTCTTGTTCATGTATATCTGTTGGTAATCCATACCATTGGAACCTTCTGTTTTATGCAGTATCCTGTTGAGTTGTTAAACTATCGTAAAAGTTGGCCACCTGTAAATTATGAAACAAATAGATAGTCAAGTTTTGATGACCGCATTGTTATTTGCGTTATCTTTGAAATGTAATTTTTTACTGGATGGAACAATCAGAGCTAATGTTCAAGGTCTGATCAATGCCGTTCAATCTGGAATTTTTAAAGATCCCAGCTTCCAAAAGGTTTTTGTAAAGACCTTTTTTTAATTCATTCCTGTCAGCTTGTTAAATTCCTCCATATCCGTTATTTTCATGTTCAGACATTTCCCCCTGGGAACCAATTTTCATCCGGATCCTGTTTTATTTGCCGGATCCATAAGTTTATAAACAAAAAAAAACCTGCTATTAACTAGCAGGTTTTTCTTATATTTTAGATTTTTTATCTAAAAATTAGTTGTTCATGATGTGATAGGTAAGATCGAGAACCTTGTTAGAGTAACCGATTTCGTTATCATACCAGGAAACAAGCTTAACGAACTTGTTGGTAAGAGCAAGACCTGCCTTCTTATCGAAGATAGAGGTATTGGTGTTACCGAGGAAGTCAGAAGAAACTACAGCATCTTCAGTGTAGGAAAGAATACCCTTGAGTTCACCCTCAGATGCTTCCTTGATTACTGCGCAGATTTCATCATAGGTAGCTTCCTTAGCGAGGTTGCAGGTAAGGTCAACTACAGATACATCTGGAGTTGGAACACGGATTGAGATACCGGTAAGCTTGCCGTTGAGTTCAGGGATAACCTTGCCAACTGCCTTTGCTGCACCAGTTGTTGAAGGAATAATGTTCTGTGCAGCACCGCGACCTCCTCTCCAATCCTTCTGTGAAGGACCGTCAACAGTCTTCTGGGTAGCAGTGTAGGAGTGAACAGTGGTCATGAGACCGTCAACGATACCAAACTTGTCGTTGATAACCTTGGCAAGTGGAGCCAGACAGTTGGTGGTGCATGAAGCATTTGAAACGATTGTCTGACCAGCGTAGGTCTTTTCGTTAACGCCCATAACGAACATTGGGGTGTCGTCCTTTGAAGGACCGGTCATAACAACTTTCTTAGCGCCTGCATCGATATGAGCCTGAGCCTTTTCCTTTGTGAGGAAAAGTCCGGTAGCTTCTGCAACTACGTCAGCCTGAACTTCGTTCCACTTAAGATTAGCTGGATCTCTTTCTGCAGTTACACGAATGCGATCACCGTTAACGATGAGGTCGGTACCGTCAACTTCTACAGTTCCCTTGAAAGGACCGTGGGTTGAATCATACTTGAGCATGTAAGCCATATACTCAACGCCGGCGGTTGAAAGACCACCTTTACCGTCGCTGGCAAGAAGATCGTTGATACCAACTACCTTGATGTCCTGAGCCTTGTGCTGCTCTTCATAGGTTGCTCTCAGTACAAAACGACCGATACGGCCAAAACCATTGATTCCAAGTTTGATTGTCATAATTTTTTTATTCCAATTTAACGTTAAACATATTCCTTTCGGACCTAATTTTTTTCGGTAACAACTGCCTGTGCAGCATCACCTAAAAACTGCCAACATTATATAAAAATCTTCGCTTTATAACAAGATTTCAATTCCTGTTTAGAAGACATTCCTGCCCCTGTGTTACAGCACTGAATATTCATCCGTAACAACGCTTGGTTCGCTGTTTTGAAGTCCGGCAGCGCTGAAACCGTACTGCATTGGCAATGAAAAAATTTTTATTTCCGAAAAAGACTGGTGCCGAAGAGATTTGAGTTTCGAAGATAATCTGGAATTTGAAAACTTTTATCTTTGTGCAAATGAATGAAATCTGTACTTATTTCTCAAGTCTGCTCCTGAATATCCCCATGGTTTTAGTGTATAATTGCCCCCCGTGAGTGCCATTTCACAAGAGGTTTGGTTTTGGTGGGTGACGGAACAACAGTCACGCGTGAAGCAGTCTTTAAAATTGGAACATTACTCTCCGGATTTTTTTTGAAAAATGCGTACTACTGTAAAAAAAAATATCGTTTAGTGACGTGATGCTCAATTCTGGTAATTTTTTGCGTTTCCCTGTTGCTTGTTGTCAGTAACTTCACATATTTACTCTTTCATTTTTGAGAAAATGAACCTATCTTAGTTTATTTGTTTGTATTGGTAATAAAATTATGACTTCACTTGTTGAACAGTTAGCTGAAAAAAAGCAAATTTCGAATGACTTTATTGATTCTGAAGGAAAGAAGGTAGTCATTTCAGCTGAAAATAAGGCCGCAGTTCTTGAGGCTATGGGATATGCCGTTGATGATGAAAAAATTCTGGCTGTCCAGATGGAAGAGGAGGACAGGGAATACTGGCTTTCTGATCTCGACCCGGTTCTTGTGGTGCAGGAGAACAAAGACATAGTTCTGAAGGCAAGACTTCCGAAGAAGCATGCAGATGAAGATATTGAATATGTACTGAAGCTTGAGGACGGCGGCAAGAAGAAGGGAAAAATAGATGCAGGAGACTGCAGCGAGGTTGCCGAGAAGACTATAGACGGAAAGAGTTATGTTCTCAAAAATCTTATTATCCACCTTGAAGTGCCGATGGGTTATCATGAGATTTATCTAAAAATTAATGACAAGTCCTGTGATCCTATGCGGTTGATTGTGGTGCCGAAGAAGTGCTACCAGCCTGAGCGAATCAAGAATGGCGACAAGGTCTGGGGACCAAGCGTGCAGCTCTACACTTTGAGAAGCGAAAGAAACTGGGGTGTAGGTGATTTCGGTGATCTGAAAGATCTTATTACCAAACTCGGAAACTGGGGTGCCGGTTTCATCGGTCTTAATCCTATTCATCAGCTGTTCCCGGCAAATCCTGACTCTGCAAGTCCTTATTCGCCTTCCACCAGAAGATGGATTAACGTTGTGTACATCAATGTTGAGCAGACTGAGGAATATAAGAGTGATCAGGAAGTTCAGTCTTATGTCAAGTCTGATGCGTTCCAGTCCCGTCTGGCTGAACTCAGATCCACGGAATATGTTGATTACAAAGGTGTGATGGAGGCAAAAATTGATGTTCTCCACAGACTTTATGCCAATAATCCTCTTCACAAGAGTAATACAGCCCGTGCAAAAGCCTTCATGAAATTTGTGGAGCAGGGCGGTGACAGTCTCAATCAGATAGCAGTGTATGATGCACTTCAGGCGTACCTTTACGGAAAGGGAGAAAATGCATGGGGCTGGCCTGCATGGGACGAGAAATACAAAAAGTATCAGAATCATGATGTGAAGGTATGGGCTAAAGCCTACGAGGATGAGGTTTATTTCCACAAGTATCTTCAGTTTATTGCTGATGAGCAGATGGAGGAGGCTGACAAGGCCGCCAAGGATGCTCATATGGCAGTCGGCATTTACCGCGACCTTGCTGTCGGTGTGTCATCCGGTTCTGCTGAAATATGGGCAAATTCTGAAATATACTGTCCTGCTGCCTCTATCGGATGTCCTCCGGATCGTCTCGGTCCTAACGGCCAGAACTGGGGATTGCCGCCGATGGATCCGAACAAGGTATTCAAGCAGAAGTATCAGCCGGTTATTGATTTGTTCCGTTCCAACATGAAATCATGCGGATCATTGCGTATTGATCATGCAATGTCTCTTTACCGTCTGTGGTGGGTTCCTAACAAGAATGGCAATTCTGATGCATCAAAGGGTGCGTATCTTCTCTACAGAGTAGAGGATATGATCGGAATTCTTGCTCTGGAGTCTCATCGCAACAAGTGTATGATTATCGGTGAGGATCTGGGTACTGTTCCTGAAATCATGAAGAAACTTCTGCCTGAGAGCGGAATCTTCTCCTATAAGATTTTCTTCTTTGAGACTTCAAAGGAGGACGGCGGCTACATTTCAACCAGTGATTATGCGGAGCAGGCCATGTCCGCGCTGACAACTCATGATATGGCTACCCTTAAGGGCTTCTGGCACTGTGATGATCTGAAACTTGGCAGACAGATTGGTGTTTATAAGACTGATGAAATCATGCAGAATCTTATGGACGATCGTCTCAAGAGCAAGCAGCTCATTCTGAACAGTCTTGACGGTCATCATATTCTTCCGCCGGGAGTTAACCGTAATGCTCTGTACTGCGGCATGACAACCGAACTCAATCATGCAATGCAGATTCATATGTGCAACGGTTCATCCGCTTTGTTCAGCACTCAGCTTGAGGACTGGTTAGAAATGGACAAGCCTGTAAATATTCCAGGTACCAGTTCAGAATATCCTAACTGGAGACGCAAGCTGAGCAAAAATATCAGCGAGATATTCCAGAACGGCAGTCTGCAGAATCTTGCCAAACGCATGACGGAGGCTCGTTCCAAAGCATCTGAACATTTCAAGGAATCCAAGAAATAATTCTGGACTTGTTCTCTGTTTACGTTTACCCCGGATTTATTCCGGGGGTTAGGAATGAATGTAGAGTGATGAATTGTTTTAGTTATGATAAAATCACAGCCGGTGCATATCTGCAGATCCGCAGAGGTCTGAAGGGGGTTTTTGTTTTCCCTGAAAATAATGCATTGAATAACTACATTCCCCGCGGCAGAGCTGTTTACGGTTCTGCCGGTGTTTTGTTTTGTTGATGTTCTGATCGGCGTCGATAAGAGCACGGATTTTAAATTAGGCATGTAAATAGGCCTGCTTAAAAGGGTAGGTTTTAGTATAAGGAGTCTATATGTTAGTTGAAACCCTAATGGGAGCGCGTCTCAGTAATCCTTTTGATGAGTTGGGACTTATTAGGAACGATGAGATCAAGGGATATACGTTGCGTGCATGGCTGCCTTATTCTTCAAAGGTTACGGTGAAGGATATTGCTAACCAGAAGGAAATCAAGGTGATGGAGTGTATCGACAAGGAGGGACTTTATGAAGCTCAGTTCCCTGATACCGACAAGCCTTTCAATTATTCCTTTGACGTAACATACCCTGATGCGGTTGTTAATGTGGTTGATCCTTATCAGTTCCATGATGAGGCTTTTGCTGGTCTTGCCGAGATGAAGCTTGATGCAGCCAACCTTTATCGTACACTCGGTGCTCATATTGTTACTGTCAATGTAGACGGCACAAAGGTAACAGGTGTCAAGTTTGCGGTGTATGCCCCTTCCGCCTCATCCGTAAGTCTTATCGGCGATTTCAACTTCTGGGACGGCAGACGTCATCCTATGCAGAGAAGTCTCGACGGTCACTGGGTTCTTTTTGTTCCTGGTCTCAAGGCCGGCGAGCGCTACAAGTATGAACTTAAGGATCCTCTCGGCAACCGTCTTCCTCACAAGGCTGATCCGGTCGGATTCTATGCTGAACAGTATCCTTCTTTCGCCTCTGTTGTTTATGATCAGTCCACATACAAGTGGAATGATGAAGAGTGGATTAAGTCTCAGATGAACAACAAGCTGGAGCAGCCGATTTCTATTTATGAAATGCATTTTGCATCCTGGAAGCGCAATGCTGACGGTTATTCACCTAGTTACCGTGAAATGACTGATCTGCTTATTCCTTATGTCAAGGAAATGGGCTACACCCATGTTGAACTGATGCCTATTATGGAACATCCTTTCTCAGGATCCTGGGGATATCAGCCTGTCGGTCTTTTCTCTCCTACAAGCCGTTTCGGTTCAGCTGATGATTTCAAGTACTTTGTTGATAAGCTACACCAGGCAGGCATCGGTATCATTCTTGACTGGGTACCTGCTCACTTCCCGACCGATTCGCACGGTCTTGCCCGTTTTGACGGTACTCCTCTGTATGAGTATGAAGATCCGCGCCGCGGCTGGCATCCTGACTGGAATTCCTATATTTACGACTTCGGACGTGAGACTGTAAGACAGTTCCTGGTTGCAAGCGCCTTAATCTGGATGGATTACTATCACATTGACGGTCTGCGTGTTGACGCTGTTGCCTCAATGCTTTACTGGGATTACTCACGCAAGGACGGTGAATGGATCCCTAATATCAACGGCGGAAATCACAATTACGAGGCAATCAGTCTCCTGCGCTGGTTCAATGAGGAAGTATACAAGAGATATCCTCATGCAATGACCATCGCAGAGGAATCAACGGCATTTGCCGGTGTTTCACGTCCTACCTTCATGGGCGGTCTCGGATTCGGTTTCAAGTGGAACATGGGCTGGATGCATGATACTCTTGAGTACATGAGTCTTGATCCTATATACCGTCAGTATCATCACAGCGAGATGACTTTCTCCATGATTTATGCCTATGATGAGAACTTCATTCTTTCGATTTCTCATGACGAGGTTGTACACGGCAAGCACTCTCTGCTGTACAAGATGCCTGGAGATGAATGGCAGCAGGCTGCAAATCTCAGAGCGTATCTTGCATATATGTATGCTCACCCTGGCAAGAAGCTCAACTTCATGGGTACGGAATTTGCTCAGACGGCTGAATGGAATCATGACGGTCAGCTTCAGTGGTGGCTTGAACAGTTTGACAAGCACAAGGGTGTGAAGAAGCTTGTTCAGGATCTTAACGAGATTTATAAGAGAAATCCGGCACTTTATGAGGCAGATTATGACAAGCAGGGCTTTGAGTGGCTTGACTATGGTGATTATCAGCGCAGTATTTTTGCTTTGGTTCGTTTCGATAAGAAACGTAGCAAGATGGTAATCTCCATCAGCAATATGACTCCTACACCGCGTCCTGATTACCGTATCGGTGTTCCGGAGCCTGGCAAATATCATATTTTCTTCAATACTGACAGTCAGTATTACTGGGGCAGCGACTATGCTACTGGACCTGAAGTTATTTCAAGTGATAATATCGAGTCTCAGGGCAAACCGCAGTCTATATGCTTTAACCTGCCTCCGCTGTCGACTGTGTATCTGAAGAAAGTTGAGGATTAATCTTATCTTGGAGATGAATCGTGAGTAACGAAATTTTTGAGTTACTCCCTAGCAGGATTGGGGCACCGCAGGGTGCCTCTCTTGATGAAGAGGGTTGTAATTTTGTTGTATGTTCTCCTGAAGCGACAGAGGTCTTTCTCTGTCTTTTTGATCAGAATGAGCAAGAAATCAAGCGCTTTAAAATCATAGAACGCAACGGTCCGTACTGGTGCTGTTACGTTAAGGGTGTCAAAGCTGGTCAGTACTATGCTTTTCGTACCAACGGAAGCAACAACCAATCTTCCGGCAATTCCTTTGACGTAACAAAACTCCTGATAGATCCGTATGCCAGGCTTCTCAACAAGCCGCAGTCATGGAGCTATGAACGCTACTGCAATGATAATGAAAAATTCATCAGCAAAAGCGTTGTAACTGCAGATGATTTTGACTGGGAAGGTGTGACAAAGCCGGACATTAATGAAAGCAATGCGATACTTTATGAACTTCATGTCCGCGGTTACACCAAGCTTAACCCGCATGTGCCGGAGAAACTCAGAGGCACATATCTCGGTCTTTGCGATCCGTCTGTAATATCCCACATAAAGAATCTCGGTATTACTGCCATTCAGCTCATGCCGGTGCATGCTCACATGGATGAGTCAAGACTTGTTGACATGAAGCTCTGCAACTACTGGGGATACAATACCATCAACTTCTTTGCTCCAGAACCTTCCTATGCTTCAGATCCGCTGAATGCAGTGAATGAATTCAAGCAGATGGTTAAAACCATGCATCAGAACGGCATCGCCGTTATCATGGACGTTGTCTACAATCATACGGCTGAAGGCGGCTACGGCGGTCCGATTATCAGCTTCAGAGGTCTGGACAATAAAAATTTCTACATGTATGAGAAGAACTCCAGCGGCCATAAGATGTACAACGCCTACACCAACTGCTCCGGCTGCGGGAACACCGTGAATGTGGATCATCCTGACACTCTCAAACTTGTAATTGATTCTCTTCATTACTGGGCCAATGAAATGCAGGTTGACGGCTTCCGTTTCGATCTGGCAACTTCGCTTGCCCGCGAGGAAAGCGCCAACGGGTATACCCCGAATGCAGCTTTTTTCAAGGTAATTGCAATTGATCCGGTTCTTTCCAAATGTCTTCTTATTGCAGAGCCTTGGGATATAGGCGGTTACGGATACAGAGTCGGACAGTTCCCTAATTCATGGAAGGAGCTTAATGATCACTACCGTGATACCATCAGATCCTTCTGGAAGGGTGATGACGGAAAAATGGCTGAGTTTGCCACAAGAATTTTAGGATCGCGCGATCTGTACCCTAAGACTCTCCGTTCAATTCATTCTTCTGTTAATTTTATTACCTATCATGACGGTTTTACCCTTCATGATGTTGTAAGCTACAACAACCGCCACAACGAAGCAAACTGCGAAAATAATCAGGACGGTCACGGTCAGAATCTATCATATAATTATGGTGAGGAAGGACCTACAGCCAATGTCCATATCAACAATAGGCGTGAACTCCAGAAGAGAAACATGCTTACAACGCTTATGCTTTCACAGGGCATTCCTCATATTGTTGCGGGTGATGAAATGGGCCGCAGTCAGATGGGCAACAACAATGCCTACTGTCAGGATAACCGCATCAGCTGGGTGAACTGGGATCTTTCGGATGACGACAAGGATCTTTTAAAGTTTACATCAAAGCTCATAAGACTCCGCCTGGGATCAACCTTATTTACCAATCTTAAGCTTCCTGATGACAACTATTTCGGGAAAATTAAGCCTGAACACCAGGTGCTCTGGTATCATGCGGACGGACACCAGCTGACAGCCGATGACTGGAATAATCCTCAGTCCAGATTGTTTACTTTGGATATAGGCGAGATTTCAAATCGCGGCGAACGCTGGCTTGTTCTTTTCAATGCATCCCGTTTCGATATAGGTTTTCATCTTCCTGTTCCGGGCTACGGAATGCTTTGGGAACCGGTTCTTGATACAGCTGAGCCGGACGGACATCCTTACGAAAACTGCTCAAGACCTTCTGATCTGAGTTTGACCAGATCACTTTCAATCAAGGTTCTTCATCAGATTGTCAATACCAATCCTGAGGTTACCAAGCAGTACCGTCATCATCCGGGCACCAAGATACGTATCGGTATTAACGGATTCGGAAGGGTCGGCAGAGGACTGCTTCGTGAAGCTCTACAGCGTACAGATGTCGAGGTGTGCGGTATTAATGATCCTGTTGCAGGCGATGCCAGCGGAAACGTCACAAGAGAGGGTATAGAGTATCTGGTCTATATGCTAAGACATGACTCCGTTCACGGCTGCGATGATCACCGTATTGAAATCAACGGTCATAATATTGTTATCAACGGTCGTGCCCTCCGTGTTACAGCAAGACATTATCCTTCAGAAATCAACTGGGATGAGATTGGAGCTGAAGTGGTAATGGAGGCATCGGGAAGATTCAATAATCAGTCTCTTGCAGCCGCCCACCTCAAGGCCGGTGCCATAAAGGTAATTATTACGGCTACTCCGGATGACGATACACCTGTATATATGATGGGAATTAATGAAAAAAATTATTCAGGTGCAGATGTTATGTCGACGGGATCAAGTACAGCAAACTGTCTTGTACCTCTGATTGAAATTTTGAATACCAGATTTGGGGTTTCTTCAGCGCTTGCAACTGCAGTTCTGCCGTACTCCGCAGAGCAGAAGACTGTTGACGGTCCGTTCCCTTCAGAGTGGAGAAAGGGCAGAGGAGCTGCTCAGAATATTATTCCTCTGGGATCTGATATGAGTCATGCTCTTGACAGTGTTATGCCTGATTCCGAGATTCGCTTCAACGGTATAGCAATGAGTGTTCCTGTAGCAGATGTTGCTCTTCTGGATCTTACTGTCAATCTCAAGACTGATGCCACCTATGAAGAGGTTTGCGGTGCCGTTGCCATGGCGGCGGAAGGCGAATTCAGCGGTAAGGTCAAGTACATCAGGGATCCGGTTGTTTCTTCTGACATTCTGGGCGAGAAGGCCAAGTGCTGCTTTGATGCATCGGCGGGAGCCCATATCGGCAGCAGACTGTTCAAGCTGGTTGCATGGTATGACAATGAATTTTCTTATGCAAGAAATCTTCTTGATTTGTCGTCATTCATAATGAATCAGTAGTACTGACCGGTATTATATCAGCGGAGTGGAACAATACTGTTTTACTCCGTTTTTTTTTTTTTGCTTTTTTAGCAGCAATTCCGGCGGATATAGAAACGATTTTCAGCTTTTGAGGATAGTTTATTTATCAGCTTCGTCGATTTTACCTGTAATTTTTGAGGATATGCGTATGCACAGATATACTGAAAACAGGGTTGCGATGACAGTAAGACACAGATAGAAAATCGCATCGCTTCCCAGGACATCTGACTGGTTCATTGTTATCAGAAGCGTCAAATCTGATAATGAGTTGCCTATCAGAGCATATAAATAGTTAAGGGGTATGCTGGCCAGCAGACATGCGGACAGAAGCTTCGGAAGACTGTATTTTATGTGACCCAGATAAATTATAATTGGCGTAAAAGGTACTATCGGATTGATTTTGAGCAGAAATATCAGTATCAGACTGTCTATTCCCTTGGAATTAAAAATGTCCTTGAATTTCTGGCTGAATCTGCCTGATTTTTTGTTTCTTGAATTTATTTTTGCACCGAAGTAGTAGCTTATGCAGGTTGATAATGTAATGGCTATTAATTGATAAACAAGTCCCGGCAGGGTCCCGTACAAAAATCCTGAACTCAGAGTAAGACACCACGCAGGGAAGCAGACCAGTGTAAGCAGAGTGTTTAAGATTATGAATACTGCAATTCCGGGGCCATCCAAAAAAAACGAATCTGTCAGAAGTTCTAAAATATAATCTTTCATAGTTTTTGCTTTGTTCAGATTCCAGCTGGAAAAAGAATGCCTGCTAAATTTGAACTTTTTCTTTTTATTGATTTTGGGGCTGTTCTGCCGGTAAATCCCTAAAATTTGCGAAATAAGGATCACCATATCGATAATTTTATCAGAATCACTTCCTTTTTTCCCTTCTTTGTTAAGAATGAACAGAATGATTTTTGAGTTTATGACGCAGAAAATATATTTTCAGACAGGTAATCTGACTTCTGCAGCGAAAGAGCGAAATGTCAAAACTTCATCTGTTTTCTGAACTGACAGCTGAGAATCAGAAAAATTCAGCTGCCAGTCCTGACAAACCGTTGCTAAAAATATGGTTGCACCCATGTTTAAAATGCTGTATTTTTTAACCGTGCCGCGATCCGGAACCGCTGAGCAGGCGTTTCACTGTTTAGAGCGCGAATTCACCGGATGGAATTCATAGATAAATTTAATAATGGGTAAAGGTGGAAATTCATGAAAATCAAATGGCTGTTTACTACATTGCTGATTTTGCTGATGATTGCTGTTATCGGCCGGATGGTTCATCACGGAGCTCCGTATTTTGAATTTACGAATGCCTTCGCCTGTCAATTAAGCCTGATTTTGCTGCTTGCCACGGCATTCCTTCATCGTTTCGATAAAAAGCTGGTGATCAGGTGGTTTCTGTTTGTGCTTCTTTATGCTCTGATCCCTCTTACGCAGCTGTTTACCGGGGAGAAGGTTCATTCGCACGCATTCATGGCATCATTCTTTTTCGGCAGTTTTATTTTCTGCTCTATATGCAATCTGGTTTATCTCATACGTATTATTAAAAATAATACAGTCAGAAGAATCCTGCTTGCAGTGCCGTCATTTCTCTGGTTTCTGTCTTTGATTTATCCGATGATGTTTTACGGATATACCATGGTGGAGCATGCTGTTTTTGATCAGCCTATTGTTTCTGCAATTGTTCACACCAATCCGATTGAGGTCGTTTCGTATCTGACTTCAAACTACTCCGCATCAGAACTGGTTTTATATTTATCCGGTATTTTTGTTTTTGCTGCGCTGCTGGTATATCTGGCTGTTAAAATGAATTCATCGGCCGCTGCGAGAGAGCTTTCAGCGGGGCAGTTTGTTCCGGCAGTTGCGGTAGCTCTGTGCTGCAGCTCTATTCTTGCTGTAAGCACGGTGCAGCTGAGCAATAAGGGTTTTGACTGCCTTGCTCGCCAGATTATATCTTTCGCAAATTATGTCGCCAATTCCTATACTGAATTCAGGGATTCGCGTATCAGACTCGCGCAGAGCACTGTCGTAGAGCTTAAAAACCCTGAAATGAAGCCGTCTCTTTTTGTTCTTGTTATCGGAGAATCCGCCAGCAGCAGGTTTCTTCAGAGTTATGGATATCCGCAGCCTACGGATCCTGTTACTACGGAGTTTCTGCATAAGAACGAACTGACCGGGGCGGATTTGGAAAATCCTAAATCGCTTAATTCGATTAATTCGATTAATTTTACTCATGCATATTCGTCGTATCCGCAGACTATTGAAAGTCTGAGTTTGTCTCTTTCCGGTGCGAACCAGTATAACGGCAAGGTTCTAAATGAGATGCTTACGCTTATAGATGCTGCCAGACTTGCCGGTTTTGAAACTTTCTGGATTGGCAACAAGCAGTCGGAAAGTGTGGGTTTTACTCCTCCGGTTACCAGAATCGCACAGACTGCGGATCACAGCTTGTTCATTCCTGATTCCTATATACCTAAATATGGGAAATATCCTTATGATGAAGAAATTTTAAACAATCTTCCGCAGCTTAATCCTGATCGCAACACTCTTGTGATCATCAATATAAAAGGCAGCCATACAAAATATTTTGAGCGCTATCCTGAAAAATTTGATGTTTTCCATGACGATCCTGATGCGGTCATCAACGAATATAAAAACTCTCTGCTGTACTCTGATTTTGTTTTGTCTCAGCTTCTTGATCATTTCAAATCGCAGCCTGGTTTTAGTGCATTTATCTATTTTTCCGATCACGGCGTGGAGCCTGCTTTTAAGGGAGATGATCATAATGTATCCAAGTTTACTTTCAGCATGGTGACAATACCGTTCTGGGTCGCTCTTTCTGATAAGTACGTCGGTGACAACGCCGGAACAGTCAGAGCAATGCTTGATAACCGGGATAAGTGTTTCACAAATGATCTTATCTATGATTTTATGCTTGGTCTTATGGGGATCAGGATCGAAAGCCTGGATAACAGGGAAGTAGATATAACTTCTTCGTCGTATTCTATTGATCGTCAGAATTGTCTGACTCTGTATGGCAAGCAGAGAATTGATAACGATCCGAAGTATTGAAAGCCGGAGGCATGCTGAGGGCGAACTTGCCTGAAATACAGATGATCTGCCGTCAGGGTGTGTGTTCTTCAGCTGTCTGCGGCATGTCTCAGAACTTCTGCGGGCCGGTTAAAGCACTGTTCCCCGGCTTGGTGATTAAGGGGACGGCTCAGGAAGACGCTTGATAAAGTACCGTGTTCCGGGAAGCCTTCTTCATGTGCAGTTCATATTCTCCTTATCCGTAATAAAGATCCAGCCTGTTCAGAGCTGGCGCTCTGCTGACAGAAGACTTCTGCAGATCTTCGCTTTACTGAGAGCCTATACTGCCTGTCTCTGTCACTGTGCACCAGGCTGCTGTTTTTTTCCTTAAGAAAAGGTTCTTTCCGGATACGAAAAAGGGCCCCATGTGCATGGCGCCCGTAACTGACTGTATGGATAAATAAAAATCTCTGAAAAATTACATCTCATTTTTCCCGTCAAATCCGGCTGACTTCTCCTCACCTCTGCAGCCGGGCTGTCCGGATTCAAAATTAACTACTTAACACCGTATTCAAAAAAATATTTTCTGGTAGCAGGCTTTCTATAAACAACTGATCTAGCCTTGCCTTTAAAAATCAAGTTAAACATAGATACGCTCCTAAAAATCCAACCCAAAACAAATAACCAACAGGAATTATCTTACACAGTAAGAAAAAAAGTATTTTCTGGTTACAGGAGAAAACTCGCTGCCATCATTGTTCTTAAATAAATACTTAAACATAATTGGTACCTCTCAGGTAGTTAGTTTGCAATATGTGATTTACATCACATTTTTATAATACACAAAAATAAAAATGTGATCAAGATAAAATTTTTAAAATTTTCATTCATGTTCATATGGACTTTTGATTAGGATTGTTTTCTGCTTTTCCCGGCATCCGCATTTTTAATGTGTATGCACCTTGGACATCAATGGTTTCACCGGCCGAAATGCCTGGCAGAGTCTTGTGCAGAAGGAGAGCTGTGGAGTGAGCAGCGGCAGATCTTTTCGTCATACCAGACGGCAGCTGAGCCCGGGGAATGAAACCTCAGTTTCTGCCGTGACTTCCTTTAAGCTGTAACTGTCAGTTTTCCTTGATCCTGTTTTTTTATTCCCGCCTTTTTATTTTTGTTCTTAAGCCGCAGCCGGAAAACCGGAAATCAAGAAATCAGTGCAGTCTTTATGATGAAGCCGTCAGTCAGCCGATTAAATTCTTCCTGACAGAAGCCTTGCCGTGTCATTTTGCAACAGTTTTTTTCCAAAAATATGCGTTTACCTGAATTAATAATTTCTGTTTCGTCGCATGGTTAAAATTTTATCAGCTGTTTTTTTGTGATAATGACGGTGTCTTTCATCAGCGGGCTTGCTGATTTAAGCCGGCGGTCCTGGAGCATTCTTTTCACTGAAGAATACTTATGTCTGCTGCGGCTTTCCTTTTATCTCAAGGCTGTATTTTTTTGATATGCCGGTTGTTTTTTTATCTTAAACTTTAAGGACACAGAGTTATATGTCAGACAGATTTAACAAGCAGAATCTATGTATGCTGACCAAATTCAAAGAACAACTGGAAAAAATGGAAACGAAAAATTCGGTTCTTTTCCGTAAAATTGTTCAGAAAATCAGTCAGCTGAAAGAGATGGAGGCTTCGTCACTTTTTGCATACCTCAACAGTCAGAACAGCAAGAAATTTTTTTCCTACTCCGGTGAAACTGTCGGAGATCTCGGCAGGCATATTTATAAGTTTCGCCTGGACAGCGGAGATCGCATTCTGTATACATACGGAAAGTATATAAATTACCTTCGCAGTGATTACGAAAATACCATTATTCTCCTGGCCATCGCAAGTCATGATAAACAGGATTCCATGTCCGGCATGGGGCAGGGACAGGATGTTCACCAGATTGGCGGCGGTGCCGGCATTGATGAGGTGTCTGAAAAGGATATTGAGGATTTTGGAATCGATCCGGTCAAGATGCTTCACAATTTTTCACAGTCCGAGTATAAGCTTGAAACTGCTGATGAATTTTTTATAGTGGATGTGAACAATGTTCCCGAGGACAACCTTGAACTTCTTGATGTAATGCTTTCAAAGGAGCAGAACGAATTAATCGAAAGGTTTTCCAGGAGAAAATGTCCGATGATTATTACCGGCGGCGCCGGAACCGGAAAGACTCTCCTTCTTTCCCATATTTTTCATAATTTCGTAACGATTAATGAGAATTGTAAAAGCATTTATTTCACCAATTCCCGTCTGCTTCTAGACAACGTAAAGACCAAGGTAAAGTTCATACACGGACTGTACGGAAGTGATGATATAACAATAAAGCCGTCTGTCTTTTTTACGGATATCAGCACTTATCTTAAGAATTTTCTGAAGGATAAGATAGATCAGGATATTTCTCTTGTCAGTTATGATGAGTTTTACAGATTTTGTACAAAGGATAATCATCTGGTAAAGTTTTTTGCCGATCATTCGGTTAAACCGAAGGATATTCCGTCTCCTTACCAGTTATGGACTGAAATACGGGGATGCATCAAAGGCGGACTGAGCAGTGAATGGACTCGTACCGAACCGATTAATTTTGATTCCATCAACCGTATTAAACTGTTCAAGGATAATTTTGATGATCTTCTCACTTATGGTCTGATAATTGACAGCGGTGACGGCTATTATCTTTTTTCTGATGACATCCCTCAAAACTTTAAAAATTCCCGCAACAGATGTTTCGGAGATGATGCAAAACGCAAATTTTTTGATGATCTGGCAGATACATATCAAAATCTCAAGAACAGTTACAGAAAGCAATGGTTGAAGAATATCTCCGATATGGGGATGAGAGATCTGGATGAATACTATAACGTGATGGGTGAACTGTCCGATATTTCAGATCGGCATCTTAAAAAGGTGTGCTATGAGTTTTGCAAGGATTACGATCGTTATTTCAAAAGTATTTCGGATGTAGTAAGGCTGTGCATAGATGATAATGAGCTTGCACGTCTGGTGCTATCCCAGCCGGAGTTTATGAGTGAACTGAGGGGAAAGTATGATCTTGTAATTATTGATGAGGTTCAGGATTATACCGATGTTCAGGTTTATCTTATTTCTCTTCTTGCCAGAAAACTTCTGATTATTGCAGGTGATCAGCACCAGATTATAAATCCTTCGTTCTTCCATCCTGATAAGCTGATGTATCTTCCTAAAATTGTGGAGAATACGGAGCCGGAGAATAATGAAATTCAGACTCTGGGAATTAATTTCAGATCTACCTCGATTGTCATCAGACTGCTGAACTGCCTTATTCAGTTCAGGCAGAAAAAAATCGGGAACATGGAAAAAAGAACTGAAAATCCCGAGGTCATTCTTGAAAACAAGGAGAGTCTGATTCAGAAGTTCAGAAATGAAATCATGATGATCAACAGTGATGATGATGATTCGATGGATTCGCTCTTCAGAATTTTCAAGGGGCATAATACAGAATTTTCGTATGTAGCCATACTTGTACCCGATGAAGAGACAAAGAAGGTTTATCTGAAAAAATGGGAATTTTTGAATACCATGATATTTACCCTTTCTGAAATAAAGGGACTTGAATATCAGTTTGTAATCTGCTGCAACATGATATCGTCAAATTTTGATACGTGGTGCAGGATCCTTAGTTCTCAGGGAAAGATAAAGGAGACGAAATACCGTTTCATTTTCAATCAGCTTTATGTTGCCGTTTCACGAGCCATAAAATCCATTACGTTTGTTGAATCATTCTCCATACTTTCTCCTAGAAGCAACGAGAACAGGATAAGGAGCATTTTTAATGAGATTTTCGGCTGTAACATAGAAATTCCGGGGCCGGCAATGGACTGGATTGATTATATCACCCAGTTCAGGATCAACAGCAATCTCAGTACGGTTATCAAGACAATTGAAAATCTTATATATATCAATAAATATGACACCGCTCTTCTTCAGTACATTGATTTGAGAAGCAGCGATGATATAAGCAATTCTGTCAAACGGGAAATTGACCGCTGTATTGAAAACTGCAAGTATAAGTATGTCAATTATCTGATTTCAGATCGTATAGAGATCCAGGAGGGTCTGAAGTACGCTCTGATCCTGGGATACAGAGTTCTGCTTGAGGATTACGTGGAGAGGCTTGACAGGAATTCATCTTTGTACCGTCTCATTATGATTTTTCTTGATCGCGGTTATCTTAAATGTCAAAACGGATTTAACTATGATTCTATGCTGATATCAAGACTGTATTATGACAGCTTCCAGGATTTTGACGGCGGAGTCTTTATTTCTTCAGATGATATGAACCGTTTTACGGAACGGTTCAAACAGGAATTTTCAGAAAGGTTTCAGTAGGGAGGAGATTATATGAGTTTAACGAAGGATGCGGTAGAAAATCTGCTCAGGAGGCTGATTGATGATGTTAAGTCATCTGATCCGGCAGATCTGAATTCGAAGGATTCCGGTTTCCTGGTGCTGAATGATTTTGCTCTTCTCAATTTGATTAAAAATGAAATTATCAAGCTTCGTTCTGATTACAGTCATCTGACAGAGCTGAAGAATGAATTTACAACTGATATAAAAAAAATCGGAACCGAACTTGTACGAAATGCCGAGAACAGAGCGCTTGAGGTTAAGCGAAGCATGGATTCCTACGAGGAAAAAATCTGCCAGCAGCTTGAATCAGACATCTATCGTACTTTCAGAAGACATTTCAATACCAATCTTAAGGATCTTCTCCTTTCGCAGCCGGAGAAAATTCTGACAGGTGAATTCAATGATGTTGTTGCAAAGGCAATTCGCAGTACGACAAGCGATGCATTAGTCAAGGAAATGCATGATACCATTGAGTTGCTTAAAAGAAGTAATGAAAGTCTGAAGGAAAAAGTGAACATGCTCCAGTCACGTCTTGATGCTATGGAAAAACGCCTTGCGACGAGAGACAGTGACGAAAATGAAGGTGAAGACAAAGACAATCATGATTCTAAAAACAGTAAAAAAACAGACGGGGACAGCAGGAAGCGTCAGAAACATGGTGAAGAGAAAAAAGCTGACCGCGGCGATACAGGAGAGCAAAAGTCATTTGATGATAAAGGAGCTGACCGCGGCGATGCAGGAGAGCAAAAGTCATCTGATGATAAAGGATCTGACAGCGGAGAGTCTTTATTGCAGAAAGATGCTGATGTCAGCGGTTCAGGCGGGCTGAAGACAGCCGGTGACAAAGAGAACAGTTCCGAGGTCACGTCTGACGGAGCAGATGAAACAGGTAATAATAAAGATAAAAAGAAAAAACTCAGTCTGAACAGATCACGTAACGGAAATAATTCAAGAAAGTCAGCGAACGGATTTAAAAAACATGTTGTAAGAGGCAGAGGAAAAGGCAGATAACTGTGTTCCGGCATTGTAGATTTTGCGTACTGTTAAGCCGGATGAATAAGGACGGAGGGTTGCACTTTGGTTTTTTATAAGCGTAAAATTGTGAGAAACGTCAGCTTTGATGATCTTACCTGTGTTGATTCCTTTTCATTCGGCAGGGATTATTATTCAGAAGGTAACAGACGAATTCAGTGGATTAATCTTGAGTTAGATAATGAAAATGATAAAATCCTGCTCCTTTCCCGGCAGATTATATACATAGATGTATTTAATGACCGTCCCGATAATTATGAATGGGCGTCGTCATACGTGAGAAAATTCTTCAATACCGAATTTATTCGTATGTGTTTCAAGGAAAACGAATCAAAGGGGATCATGCTTACAGATGTTCATAACAGCAGTGCTAACAGGTGGGGGATTTCTGGCGGAGCTGATACGAAGGATTATGTGTTTCTTTTGAGTCTTGATGAATTCAAAGATTACGACGGCATTATACCGGGTAATTTGTCCATTCCTCTCCATCTTATGAACGGTACAGGTAAAAACGACTATTTTATACCCGATTCCGAACAGCAGAAGCAGCGCCGTTTGTATTTTGAAAGCATAGATTATGACAGCTTCAATGAGGCACAGGGGGTAGCTGAGGATGAATATCCTGTTACCAGTATTTCTTCATTCTATTCAAATATAGGGTGGTGGCTGAGAACACCCGGAACCGACAGGGGTGAATATATGTTTGTTGACAGGTTCGGACGTGTGAATGAAGCAGGGATCCATGGATTCTTTGGTGTTCAAGGGTATCGCCCTGCCATGTGGGTAAGAAAAAATGTGCTTTTAAGATACGGTGATGTTGGTTAGTTTGCCGTAAAGATTAGAGAGGGCAGGATTCTGGATTATCCTTATGTTTGCCATCTTTGTTTTTTAATCCGTTGTTAAAGAATGAAATTGTTATATTTTTGCGGGGACAGTGAGGGATATATGAAAAAAATAATTTCTTTTTGTGCAGCTTCAGTCTTTTCTCTTTTCCTTTTATTAGTGAGTAGCGGAACGTATGCAGGGGAGATTACGCAGGATGATGCATTCTATCTTGTTGCAGGTGTTGCGGAGCAGACCGGAATGATGGCGGAGCAGGATCAGACAATTAATGGAGAGCCGTGCTACATTATTGCAGTGGGAGACAACAAACCGGAGCAGTTTGTTGTTTCGAAAAGGTATGCTGTTGGAAAAAAATCTAAAAAAATTTATGTTTACGATATTATTTCAGACAGCTTTTCACCGGTTGAACATATGAAAAAATAAAAGGAGCTGGAGGATGGAAGATATTATGGGCATTCCCGGTGCTACAATTGCTTTTTTCATCCTCCGCTTTGTCTGTTTTATGTTTATTCTTGTGTTCTCAGATATCCGGGTAAAAATTATAAAAGAAGGATAGGCATATTGTCTCAAAAATCTACAGTTACATAGTAGGTATAATAATCAGCAATTGTCTGCATTCTATGCTTAATCGGCAAAACTGAGAAGTAAGTTTCCTGCTGTTTGTCGCAGCCTCCCAGGTTAGTCTTTAAATCGCTTGAAAAAATTTCTTTACAGCAGATTTTAAATTGTCAAATCTGACTGTTTTCAACTTTGATTTTTCCTGTTGCAGTGTTTAATTAAGTTTTATAAAACAGTAATGATCAGAGCGTGACCGAGAGGAGAAAAGCTGTCAACATCCTTTTTAATGATATTCTGGAGAACTTCATATGTTTCATTTTTATATAAATCCAGCATAAACGATTCGCTGCCGGCTTCATTCATAATTTTAAGAAGGCAGTCGCCTTTGAGTTAAATCCATATCCAAGCCCATAGCAGGGTTATATCATTCTTTAAGAGTTTCGGTATCTCCAATTTCGGGACAGTGTTCCAATAAATAATTGCGGATTTGTGCTTATGTCTGCAATCTGTTCCCTTGTCCCTGTGTAACTCATATCTGCCCCTGATCTGTCCTGGCAGGAAGCTTCCGCATCTGTTCAATCCGTCAGACTTTCTGCCCATCTTATGTGATCAGCTCAGTTCCGGCACCTTCTAATGTGGCAGACGTCGATCTTTAGTCCGTCATTGGACAGTAAAATTTCATAATTATTTTTCTTCTTAAAATTTATATAGATTGTGTAAAACCTGTACAAATATACGTCTGCATACCTTTCTTTTTTAATTGCATTTTTACTTGAATTTATA
>JAEEGG010003214.1_pt1 | contig 40933 bp, 30 predicted proteins | sample 9134161 | NCBI WGS metagenome assembly JAEEGG01 (sample SAMN16246543, study PRJNA631951) | gut metagenome | biome: gut microbiome; feature: rumen; material: CR-attached | host: Bos | place: Iran: Karaj | collected 2018-10 | reverse complement strand
AATGTGGTAGGCCCCGTCACTGGTTCCGCATAGTTGACCACGATTTGTGCCCATTCGTCTTCGTTGAGGAACTCGGCGCCAAATGGCCAGCCCGAGCCTACGAGGAGGTCGCAGGTCATATCAAGTTGTTGGGCTTTGTCGAAACATACTTTGAGCATGTCGATCCATTCGGGACTCAACCATTGTAATGAGGCTTTTCCAAGGCTGTCGCAGTAGGTAGGGAAGGCGATGGGGTTGATCTCCACGCCGCCGATGCCAGCCTCTTTGAGGAGACGCAGCTCACGAACCAATTCATCGGCCTCCACCTTGTCGCCGTTCCACCACCAGCGCACAAAAGGACGATACACCGAGGCAGGTTGCTGAAACTCGGCATACAGCTGCTCCATGTCCAACCCCTCACTTATGGGTTGGCACTGGTTTAATAGTAGCACCAAAGCCAAAAATAACAAAGAAAAACCGAAATGCCTCATGAATTGTGCAGTTTGCCCATCAATGATGTGCAAAAATAGAAATTCTTTTCAGTCGGTCCAATAAAGGGAAAACAAATCACTTATTTGTCGTATTCCGCCATCACCTCGTCGCGTTCTATCTGCTTCTCTCCCCAATCGTCCATTAGGGCTTGGAGTTGCTCTTTTTTCTGTCCGTAAGACCAATACCAGTCGTTGTCAATCTTGATGTCGGGATACTCATCGGGATGTGCCATGATGGCGTCTTGTTCGGCCAGTTCGGTCTCCAATTTGCCGATGGCTTCCTCTAGGCGTTGGATTTCCTTGTCGACTTTGCGCAACTTGGCATCAATCTGCTTCTTGCGCTCATAGTTAATCTTATTCTGCGACTGCGGCACAACCTCTTGTACCTTGGTTTGTTTGGCAGCAATTTCCAACTCCTTCAAGTGGCTGAGATTCTTTTGTTCCAAGAAGTCATAAATGTCGCCGATATATTCCTTGATATTGGGTTTACGGAATTCGTAGACCTTGTTGGTCAAGCCTTGCAGGAAATCACGGTCGTGGGAGACGATGATTAAGGTGCCGTCGTATTGGATTAAGGCATTCTTTAGGATGTCCTTAGAGAGCATGTCCAAGTGATTGGTGGGCTCGTCGAGGACCAACAAGTTGGTTGGGAAGAGCAGCATCTTGGCCAAGGAAAGACGGGCTTTCTCGCCGCCCGAGAGCACCTTCACCTTCTTGTCAATGTCGTCGCCACGGAAAAGGAACGAACCGAGCAAGGCCTTCACTTTCAAACGCATGTCGCCAACGGCCACATCATCCAAGGTCTCGAATACGGTCTTGTTCATGTCGAGCATGTCCTGCTGGTTTTGTGCGTAATATCCTATCTTAACCTCGTGACCGAGTTTCACTTCGCCCTCATGGTCGAGCACGCCACAAATGATCTTCGACAGTGTGGACTTGCCTTCGCCGTTGCGTCCCACAAAGGCAATCTTCTCGCCTCTCGGAATCAGCAGGTTGATGTCTTTGAGGATGACTTGGTCGCCGTAGGACTTGCCCACATGGTTGAGTTCCAGCGTTACTTTTCCTGAATGCGGTGCAGGCGGAAACTTGAAATGGATGGCTGTGCTGTCGATATCGTCAATGACAATCTCATCCATCTTTTCAAGCAGTTTCACGCGGCTCTGCACCTGCTTGGCCTTGGTGGCTTTATAGCGGAAACGTTCGATGAAAGCCTCGATGTTCTTGATCTCGCGTTGCTGGTTCTCGTAGGCCGAGCGCTGCATGTCGACGCGTTCCTCACGCAGGCCGACATAATCGGAATACGGCACCTTGTAGTCGTAGATCTTTCCGTTGCTGATTTCAACCGTGCGGATGGTGATGTTGTCCAAGAAAGCGCGGTCGTGCGAGACCATCAAAATAGCGCCATAATAGGCTTTCAGGAAGCCTTCGAGCCACTGGATGGATTCGATGTCGAGGTGGTTGGTGGGCTCGTCAAGAAGCAGGAGATTGGGCTTTTTCAGCAGGATCTTGGCCAGCTCCACGCGCATCTGCCAGCCGTTGCTGAACTCACGCATGGGCCGCAACATATCCTCGTGACCGAAGCCCAAACCGACCAGAATCCTTTCCGCTTCGCCTTCGATGCTGTTGCCGCCGAGCAATGCCAGACGGTCATTCAAGTTGTTCAGCTTGACGATAAGCTTTTCATACTGTGGACTCTCGTAATCGGTGCGTTCGGCCAGTTCCTGCTGCAAGCATTCCGAATCGCGTTCAAGCTGATGGTATTCATCAAAGGCGGAAAGCGCTTCATCCAAAACGGTTTTCGTGCTGTTCACGTTCTTCTCTTGGGGCAGATAGCCGATGGTAACGCCTTGTGGGATGATGATATCGCCCTTTGAGGGTTGTTCCAATCCACAGATGAGCCTCAACAGTGTGGTCTTGCCCGCGCCGTTTTTGCCCACCAAACCGATGCGGTCCTTCTCGCGAATCAAGAAGGAAATGTCGGTGAAGAGGTCCTCACCGGTGAAGTGCATGCTCAAATTTTGGATTGAAATCATTGCTTACCGTTTAACTCCGTTGAAATGCCCCGCATTCGGCGGAGCCAATCTTACGATTTGGAGCGGCAAAGGTAATGCTTTTTATTGGTTTGGCGTGCTTTCGCTTTGCAAAAGCTGATATTCAAGAACGGGCGGATTCCCGAATCCGCCCGAGCAGAGTTATAATTCCTTTCTCCTCACGGCAATCGCAGTGGGGAAAATGCAATTCTTATGGAAAAAACGCCACGCGCTAAGCTTATTCCCTCACCACCTTATCCGAAAACACAGTCCCGTCCTTCAAGGTGACGCGCATCGTGTAGGTGCCCGCTGGCAGTTGACTCATGTCTATGCTTTCGAAGGCCTTGCTTTGCGTGCGTACCAGACGACCTTGCAGGTCGTAGAGCTCCACTTGGGCGGGCTGCACGTCTGGAGAGAACTGCATGTGCAGCTGTTCCTTCACGGGGTTGGGATAGAAGGCGTAAGGGCGAACCTCTATGCCACCTTCGTTCATGCCCACCGTGCCGTCGTGATTGAGTAACAAACAGATTAATGCACCGTTTGTATTGCCTGGCTTCAAGCCATATCCAGCCCATGCGATGCCTTTCTCTTCCCCTTGCCCGTCTTTGTTCAAGGTGGAATGTTCAAACCACCAGAATATTATGATGTCGTCCGTCTTGCAGAAGCGTTTCCATTCCACGTTTAGGTCGGTATCCATCTTCACGGCGATGAAACTCTCTTCCGGGTACCCTGTTTCCTTGTACAAGAAATAAACCGTGCCGTCCGTCATCATCTTGATCCCCAGGCATTCTGCCGGCCTGTATATCCCAGGATAGTCGTTGAACACAATGTAACCTTTCTGCTGCATGGTACGAATGTCGTATTTCGCTACAACCACGCCATACTCGTCTTCCATTGGATCTTGAGTCGGCTCGTAAAGATATTTTGAGGCCACCAGTATGTCATCCCCGCCAACAGGAATCACTTGGGTGCTACCATCAATATTAAGGTATTCATGCTCAATGAAGTATGGATGGACAACCTCGCTCAATATGCAGTTTATGATTATGGGGTTTTTATGGAAGAGGGTGTCTACCACGTAGACAATGAGGTTCCTGTCATCTCCAGAGGCTTCCGGACCATACTGGTAGTATTTCAACGGCGATTCCTGGAGCACCTGCAATTGACTAACCCCATACAAGAGGTTTTCGTGCAACAAGGTCTGGCACTTCAGTGTACCGTTCAAATCGAACCGTGCTGCATATTCATCATAATGCATGACATCTATATCCTTGTAGTATTGTAAGACCAGGTCGCCCCTACTGTCAACCATGGAGATACTGCTTGAAACATAACCTTCGCATAGCGGAACCACAACATCCTCGCTGGGATCGGCATGAAGGTCATCGTCAGGGAAATGTGAGATGCGCAGGAAGGTGCTGTCGCATTCTCGATGGTACTCATGGAAGGTCCTGATGTTGCCCTCTCCAAGAAGGTTGGGTGCGAAGGAACAGGCAGGAGACATTGTCGTGTCAGCAATGAACAGCGAGTCAGTGAGGGTAAGGGTGGTGGGGGACATCTTGTAAAACATGTACCCCAAGGAGATGTAGTTGTAGTTTCCGGTATCCTCAACAAGTTGGGTGTTGATGATGAAGTCGCTGTCACGTTGCTGCATGAGTCCCCGAAGACTATATACATATTCCACGTCATGGTACATGAGCGAGTACATGTCATTGTTTTGGGCTGGCAGAACCGAGGCAACCAAGGCAAAAACAAGTAGTAAAAGGGGCTTCTTCAAGGTGTCTTTTTTCTTCATAATTGTAGTGGATTTTTTTGTTGTTTTAAATTTTAGTATAGTTATTGTGAAATCACAAGACGAAAATATTATTTGGAACATGGATTCCGAACCTTGTTCCAAACAATTTTATTTAAATTTTTTGCATATTATTGGTAATGAATGGAATACAAATATTCCATTCCGAGCCTCATTCCGAACTTTTGTAAATTATTCTGTGAAGAAGATAGAGAAAAGAGGCCAAAAACTACATTATTTTGGGCAATTTGTTTCCTTCAGAAGCCGATTGTATCTTTTTTCGGCTTCGGTTCCTAATCTTGTCCACCATGTCAGTGGTCTTGTCGAGCAACAAGGCTTCGTCTTGCCGGGAGATGTTGAAATATGACATGATGACATCCAGTTGCTCGTTTTCATCCAACCCTAAGTCTTTTTGCTTGACAATTTCTCGCAGTTGAGGATAGAGTTTGTCAACATTTTCCATCATTGCATCCAAATGAGCTTGTTTGCCGAAAACTGATTTTTCCAGTTTTTTCTGCAATTCTTCGTCCCCTTGGTTTTCCAAAAACAAATGCAGTCGAAGCATGACGGATTGTTCTTTCTGGAGCGCATAGGAGAGTTTCTCTCCATATTCTGTGGCGGTTTGTTCTTGCCTCAGTTTCTCTTTGAGCAAATCCTCGTAAGCCTGTTCACTTTCCTTGTGTTTCTGTGTCAAATAAATCTGCTTTTGCTCTTGCTCCTTACTTCTTAATGTCAATTCTTTGTTCTGCTGCATGAAGTGAAACAAGTTGGCTTTTGTTTTTGCTTCTTGTTTCCGCGTCTTTGCCAGCCGAATTTGCGAAATGGCCAAAGCAGCCAAACCAATAATGGTAACTATTCCAAAAAACGTGATAACATGTTGTCTTTGAATAAGTTTTTTGTTCATTACATTTTGCAGGCTCTCGTAATCATATTGCTTTTGTATACGAAAGACAGCTTGTTCTTGCCGTTGTACCAATACTTTAGACAACAAATCCTCTCGCCAATCCTTATATTGTAGAGCTTTCTGAATATCCCCTTGTTGTTCGGCAAATTGCGACAATGCACCGTAAGCAGAAACCCTTGTTTCCAATTTGATCCCTTCATTAAACAATAGATTTTCAACCATTTTGAAATAAAACAGAGTCGAATCCATTTCTTTGGCAAAAGTGTATGTTTTGGCCATGTTGAGATAATAAACAAACCATTCCGTTTCATTCGTATTGGACGAATCAATCGTTTGTCGAAGATATTTTATGGCATCAGTTTGTTTTTTTTGCAAGCGGCAGAGTACTGCCATATTGTTTAATGCGTTTCTTTTAGCTTTGAAAGAATCTCCTTTTTTTGCATTATTTAAACTCTCTTTCAGATTAAACTCGGCATTGTCGTACTGTTTCAGCAAAATACAACAAACTCCTATCATGTTGAGTACCAAAGCTTTCTCTGAAAAGTATTCATTAAAGCCTAAATTGGCTGCTTGAAGCATGGTTAGGGCTTCTTCTTTCAAACCTTCGTCAAAAAGCATTTTTCCCATCCTATACTCTGCCTGCGCCACTGTGAGGCTGTCAACAGCAAGCCTGCCGTATTCCTCCGCTTCCTTAAACGACCGCATAGCAGCCTCCTTTTCGTTGTAGTGCTGTTGCACGAAGCCGCTGTAAAGGGCGGTATGGGCGGCTTTGGCGTACAATTTCTTCTTTGCATAATAGGCGGCGGCACGTTCCAGCTCGGGGCTGGTGGAGAGGGTGGCGTGGTCGTCGAAGAAATTGTCGTCCATCACGGGCGAAATTTCCTGCCCATGGTTACCGAACAAGGCCTCGGCCTGCAACAGGGCCATGTCCATGCGTTCCCGCTCGCTGAAGCTCGTGGGCATGCGCAACACGCTGTCAATCAGGAGCGCAGTGCTGTCAGGTAGGGTATCGGCCAACAGCTCGGCACGCTTCACCATGTGGCGCGCCTCACGCGTGGTGCTGTCGCAGGCGGCAACAAACACCACAATACAAAATAATCCTATGATTCTCAAGCATCTCATTTTTTGTGAATGACAAAACGCCTTGTCACTACTCCATTTTGTGTCTTGATGCGGAGCCAATACAAACCGTCTTTCCATCCCGAAAACTGAAACTGATGAGTATTTGTGTTGAGGTCTTTCTCAAATACCTTTTGTCCCAAAGCATTGAAGACCTCCAAACGTCGTATCCCTTCTGCTTCAACGACAAACCAACCTTGGGCAGGATTAGGATAGAGCTTGAAATCAAGCGCTTGGTATTCATCAGTCGCGGTCAAGTCGATGACTACATAGTTTTGGTCGGGATTGTTCAAAGTGGGGGCATAGTCCGACTCGCAGGTCTCGCCGTCATCGGCCAGATAGAAGGCCGTCAAGCGGTAATAGACATCCTCGTGGTCATCCTCCGCAAGGTTGTCACGGTATTCATAATAAAGCTGGCTTTCTATGGCAGGAATTGATGCCACTTGTTCATAGTCTGTGTTGTCGAACGAGCGATACAGATTGTATTGCTGCAAGATGTAGCCGTCTTTGCCAAGTGTCATCTCGCGTCCCGCTTGGTTGGTGACAAAGGCGCGCAGCATCCAGGTGTAGTGCATATTGAAGGTATGCATATCGGTCCAGGTCTCGCCATCCAATGACACCCATCGACCATTGGCATTGCCCATGTCCTGGCATGCAGCTGCCGGTCGCGACAAGCCTTGTTGCCCTACGACTATCCAAATCGGCTCGTTTTCAGGGATTTCGTAGGCAGGACTGATGATTTCCTCGTGCCACGCTTGTGCATTGGTCAAGGCCATGTTTTGGGAGCGGACCAAATTGCGTGGTGCCGTTTCGCCACCCACATAAATCCACAATTGGTAGGTGCCTGCGCCCACATCATAGAGTGAAACTTTCTTCAAGGCCGTGCCAACGTATTCGGCCAAGTCTTCCGCCTCGAAACGGATGGCCCAGAAGATGCGCGGTTCATCGTCGCCGCCTAAGGAACCTATGAAAACATCGTTGTCATAATATAGCCACGCGTTGATGGGCTCGGGGCGTTCGCCCCACGAAATCATAGCACCATGGTCTTCGATATCTTCAAAATAGGCTACGCCGTCCAATTTCACTGGCGGATCGCAATAAGCGGGGAAAACGGCCAAGGCACACACCTCGCACGACATAGAATAATAAGTGCCGTCCATTGGGCCATCATACACCAAACGCAGACAATACTCCACCTCACCATGCAACTCTACGGCATCATCTACAAAAGTATTCGCCTCCGTAAAACCAAGGAACTCATCGTCACGGAACAACATGGCCCCCAAGAGATTTCCTTCAGGATACTCCCAAAACAGTTGAACACCATCATTATCCAATATCCAAGTCACCTCAGTACACCCCATATAATCGGAACACGAACGATAAACCCATTGACATGACTCCCATTCACATGTTTCAGACAGATAAACAGGTCTCACTTGAGCCGTACAGGTGTCGCCTTCGGTCAAGCCACTGACTTCAAATTGGAAAGAAGTATTGGTCGTTCGGCCAACCGTTTCTCCATTTATAGAGACTTCAAAATATTGTAAATCACGGTTTTGTAATTCTTCTAATGACCAAATCGCCCAACCTGTGGAAGAAACATAGAGGCTATCGATGCTATTGGTGGCTTCCACCAACTCAAGTTCGACCTGGGTCGGTTCAAAAACGAAAATCGCAGAATCCGAAACATAGTCCACAAAACCGTCAAGATGCACCCTAAGATCGTACTCGTCACGATAAACTGCCGGTAACAACAGGTGTCCATTGGCATCCAAAGTAGCCTGATAGTCATGGCTTTGCCCATCATGCGACGAGAGCGTTACTATGGCTCCTGCTGGCGACAGCCCCACATTGGTAGTAACATCAAGGACAAAAGTAGTGGTCATGTCCTTGTCCAGATAGGCCGACCAAATGGTATCCGAATCACCTCGATTCCCTTCATAATGTCGGCTCACACCCCAGCGGTATTGTCCCCAAGGCAGGCTACTCCAATTCATGTCCATAAACACCGTATCGGTCAGATGAGATGCCATCATTACAGGCTCTTCGTCGGAACGGCTACGGAACAAGTCGTAGTATTGGAAAGAACGCATCGTTTTTGCGCCGTTTTCCTGGTAAAAACGGATACAGTCCACATAGAAACAATCGTCTCCCAAATTGGTAGAAGCATCTTTAACATATTCCCAACGAAACTCATGCTCGCCTACAGTGATATCATACTGATGTTCGGTCCAACCTTCATCGCCAGAGCATTCCATTTTTTTCACACCATCAATATAGAAACGCCCCATGTCCCAAGGACTTTCCGATGAAATCTTGCTGTAGAAACTCATTTGACCCTCCAAAGGGACATAAACAGAAACTTCGATTCGGGAAACGCCTCCATCCACGCCTTCGCAAGTCGATTTCATGCAATAATTACCCTCATAAGCGTGTAGGGTATCCATGGCCCATGGATAATCTGAGAGGTTATTGTTCCAGTTGAAGCGGCTGAAGTCGCCTGACTCGAAGTCTTCATAGAGAAGCGGATCGTGCATTGACCAAGTGATACGGACCAAATCGTTCATAAATTGCCTTGCCGCCACGTACCGCACGGGGTAAAACATCTCATACAGTGAAAAATTGATGGGCTCTTGTACTTGTCCATCAACGAATTGCAAGGTGTCGGCAAGATAAACTATAGTATATCCTTCTGCCGAAGCCCAGACACGATATAAACCAGCCATCAAATTGTCAGAGTAATGGCCTAAAGTATCTGTAACAAATTGATAGACAATCGTATCCCCAGATTCGCTCAAACCCGAGAAAGTGACTGAAGCAGCTTCGATAGGCGTGATGCCATCTTGTTCGTAAACATTGCCATTGACTACAATCTGCCCCCATGCATCATGCCTAACTGTAAGGAATGCGAAAACCATTACAACCATTGCCCATCTTTTCATCGCGTCTTCCTCTCCTATTGCTTTATGAATTTAGCCATCATTGTTCCTGTGGCACCTTTCACTTGAATAAAGTATATGCCCGCTGACAATGCACCCACTGAAATGGACAACTCGCCTAACAAATTGGAACTCCATTGGATTTCAGGCAACATCGTCATACCCAAACTATTCATTACGGTGACGCTGTAAGTTGCATTGCTTCTCAAACCATTCACCACTATTGTCTCATCGGCGGGGTTGGGATACACCTGCAATTCTATCGGATGCTGAGCATTACTCTCATACTGTCTGCTTATTCTACCATCCTGATTAATAAAGAGATGCAAACCACTTATCGAAGGCTGAGCTGGCGAAAGAGTGATTTCCTCACATATCCCTCGACCATAACGTGGCAAATCGGCCATCACTTGATAAGTGCCGAAGGGTAAACCGCTGAAAGTAAAATGGCCGTCAGGGTTTGTCAAAGCAAAACCTAAAATACGTTGTTTAGTTGCATTGAGCAGCAATACCCCGACGTTCGACAATCCTTCAGTGCAATATGTCACTTCATCGCCTTCACGCAACCAAGATTGACAATAAAAATCACGCGCCTTAAACGGATTGTCGGGATAATCGAACACGCCGTTGATAAGGCCTTCGCCTATTTGAACGCTTGGCACCATCACGGGCAGGTCAATATCCACATCGTAGACATCGCCATCTACCTCAATCATGTTTGACTCGTTCCATTGCAGGTCACCGAGATAGTAGCAACCACCCGCTTCTGCATCCAAGGTGTCAAGAAAAGCGTAAAGGATGTAAGTGTCTGGCAACAATGCGTCAAACTTGAAGAAGCTTTCGTCGTTGGAAGTCGTACGATAGAATCCTGAAACAAAAGGATTGTCGTCGCTTAATGCAGCAGCAATTACTTGAGTATGAGGCCTTAACGTACCGCCCACCCAAGTTCTTCCTTCAAGGGAATAATCCTTGAACAGGTCAAAACGCACCACATCGGAAGCATGGCCACAGAATGACCAAGCTTCAAGTTTCAATTCCACGAAACCTTGCTCTTTGTCGAACTCACCTGGATAATAAAGGGTTTGCAAAGCCAACGGGTCTTCAAAATAACCATCACCCATAGAATGCCAACGCAACGAATCGTAGTTGTAAGCCTCAGATTGTTCTAGCGGAAGGGGGCGGTCGATGCCGCTATAACCATCCTCTCCAGCATATACACTCAAAGCTTTGTAAAGAATCAGATGCAAAGCATCTGTCTTGGTCACGCCACTATTGGTCACGCGCAAGGTGAGCGTCACTTCTCCAGCATCGTAATCTTCGTCCGAAGGATAATAAGTGGTACGCAATGCTATTGAATCGGAGAATACGCCTGAGCCCGAGGTCTGCCAAACAAAGCTGCTATAAATGTATGGGATGTTGGCATCATTGATGGAATAACCTGTTTGTGAGGCACAAAGAGTGCTGTCATGACCTGCGTATGGATAATAAGTAGCAAAAGCGTAAGCACTTTGCCCGACAGAAGCATATACATAGGGGTTATAGGTACGATCACATGCCATAACTGCAACGTTTTCGGTCTGTTGTGGAGAAAGAATATAGGAATTGTTGGTGATGCCGTCTATATGATTGGTGAACTTGTAGTAGTTGAAATCGCCATAAAACAGCACATAATGGTCGACATCGTGCTCTAGGTTCTCATCCCATGAAACCAACCATTTGTTGTTCACAAACTGTTTCTTCACCCTAAATGGCGGTGCAATGGGAGCCGTAGTGTCGCATTGGGGTAAGCGGGGCTCATAAACAATCTCACCCAAAGCAGGAGAGTCATGTTGATCGAGAATTACGGATTCTATTTCGGATGCAGTTTCGGCATCCCAGTAGTTGCCATGCATGTCAATGTCATCCGTTGTGACGTTAGCAAAAAGAGTTATGTTTTTCTTGTAATGCAAGAAGTTATTGCCGTTCATCCGCGACTTATCTGAGGGGAAGTTCACTATTCTCTTTTTTGCCTCGCTGATGGTGTTGCCAATGAAAGTTACCGAACCAGCTGCAAGCAAATTGGACACCGTTAATTCATTGTCAAAGAAAGTATTGTACTCCACAATAAGATGACATACCCGCATCATCCTAATAGCTTCGTCATTGCTCCAAAACACATTGTTACGGATGACTATCGAGTCCATGGCCGCCTTCAGTCCATACGACGAATAGCCAGAACCACCTTCCGGCAAGTCAGAGGAAATCAAATTGTTTTCTATGTAATTGGTCGCATCCCGATCAGAAATACCGCCCACTGTCTCAAAATTGACGGCCGTAGCAGCACCTTGAAAACAGTTGTCAGAAATATGGTTTCGGTTGCATTTGAAACCATATCCAACATTCGAAATCTCGATATTAATCTGTCCTTGGTCAAAGATGTTGTGCGAAAAGACATTGTCTTCGCTGTCGGCAGCACGAGCTTTCAGTTCAATACCCGACACACATTGGAAAAAGAAACAGCTGTCGACCAAGAAGTTGTTGCAATCAATCATTTCGATGCCTTTACCAGCATAATAGTTGTTGAACGAGCAATGTTTGACAATCGCATTATTACTGGTTGAAGCATTCAAGGCTGTCAAGGCGCCAACGACTTCGACGTATGAAATCCTCACTGTGTCTTCTTCTGTGGTGTTCTTTAATTGAATACCAGCCCAGTCGTGTGAGAACTCATAACAGAGCAGATAAACCGAGTCGTTACGTTGCCCCTCAAGCATGAGGTTGCCACCATCAACGCGAAGATAAGCCGATTGACCAAAATACATCTTCACGCCTCCTTCCACACGCAAGGTACCGCCATCTTGCACAGTCAACGATTCACTCACCCAATACACCGAATCACCGCCCAGTTTTGGCAAAACCAACAACGAGTCAATCTCGCCATTGATCGGTACATAATGCTGCGCCTGAACCAACACGCACTGGACCAAGAAAAGCAATGCCAAGAGATACCGTATGTGCTTGAGCAGTTTCATGATTTAGAAGTAATAAGTAAAGCCTAAACGGAAGTTCCACATGCGCATCTTCATATCAAACGGGAAATCGGCACGATACAAAAAGCCGTTGGTCACGCGGTAATACGTCTCAGGAACGAATTCGATGCGGTTGGCCACCTTCCAAGCGACACCCAGGCCGCCATAATAGGAGAATTTGGTCGTTTCCACTTGTTCCTTGGTGATGAGCGTATGGAAAGGCGACTCTGTCGAATTGAGCGAACCGGCATAATCGACCAAAAAATCAATTGAAGCGCCCACCTTGGCGAAGGCCCTGAAATGTTCCATCTTGATGAAGTCGAAGGTGGCAAAGAGCCCGAGGGTCAAGTAATCCAAACGGTTGATGTCGCGGTAGGCGTAATGCGTTGTGGTCAATGGGATGTAGGTCGAATCTAAGATGTATTGGTAGGTGGTGTCGCCCTCAGGATGCACTACATAATAAGTATCCAAAGTGTCGTTTACATAGTAATCGCCCGAAAACACTGTTTGTTCAAGCAGAAAACGATAGCTCACCGAGCGATAGCTGAAGCTCATACCTACACTGAGACGATTGTGTTTGTAACCCCCGTCAAGACCAAGACCATACGCCATACTCGGGATCACTTCGATAGAACCATTCTCAAATTCCGGCAATCCATTTTCATGTTTGAATTGTGCCGAACCCAAAGTCACTGAAGGCGTGATGAACCAGCCGTTGTTGTGGAATTTAGGCCAAGGAATTTCCAGACCTCTGTATTTCACTTGATACACCGTGTCGGTCTGTACCTCGTGTTTCACTTGCACAATGGTGTCGTAACGCATCACGGTTCGGATGACTTGCAAGGTATCATAGATATGTATGGTTTTTTCCGTCTTGTCGACCACGGTGTCGCGCTTAAGTTTGACAACTTCGGTAATAGGTTCAACTGGTGGTGTTACCGTAGCTTCGGGTTCGTTCGCGAGTTGTTGGTTCTTTCGGATCACATATTGCTTGCCGACTTTCTTGAAGCCATAGTCGGTGCCTTTCAGCAGGTCGGTCAACACTTCTTCGACGGATTTATAGGAACAGGAATAGCTCTCAATGCGGATTTTGCTCAGTTCTGCCTTGCTGAAGGCCACATTCAGTTCATACTCGGCAAAGAGTTTCTCCAAGGCTTTGTCCAAAGTACATGACTTGACCGAGAATGAAATCAGAGGGTTGAACGTCTGGGCGAATGAGCGTTGGGGAAGAGTCAGGGCCAAGAAAAATAAGAACAACAATGGCAACCATCGCAACCCTGTTTTTCTTGCTGTTTGTTTGTCAAGAGATATATTGAGATGTGGGAATTCCATTTCCAAATGAGTTCAAAATAGGCCGCTAAGATACGACAAAAAAATGAGAGAAGTCTCATTTAATTGAAAAAATGGCAAAAGCCCATGTCATTCCGAAATTGACCGCCTATAGATCCCAATCGCACATATCTTTACTAGGAATGACATAGGCGGTCGATTTCAAGGAATCTATGGGCTGGCTTGTTAGCTTAGGAAATGGATTGATTAGCGAATCTGGTAGACTTCGCCTTCCTTGGTGATGGTCACTTCCGACACCAGGGCGATGGTTTCGAGCACCTCGTCGATGGATTCGTCGTCGGAGAAGCGGGCGGTGAGTTTCTTGGAGGCGCACGACTCGCCGAGGTCGATTTCAACCTTGTAGATGTACTCCAATGCCTCGACGATCTTCGACAGTTTCTCGTTGTTGAACACCAGCACGTGCTCGGTCAACAACTCATCTTCCTTCACCTCGGAATAGGACATCGTATTCAGCTCGTTTGCTGTGGCATTCCACACGCCGCGTTCTCCCGGATTGATTTCTGTCACCGAAAGGATGTTGCCCTTTTTGTCGAAAGCGGTCATCTTCACCTTGCCAGTGTAGAGGTCAAGGGTGTAACGCTCGGCGTTCTTTTCAGCATTCAGCAAGAAGCTGGTACCCAGCACTTCAACGTCCAAATTGTGGCAATGGAGCACAAAAGGAAGAGCTTCGTTTTTGGCGACATCGAAATAAGCTACACCTTCGAAGTCGACAGAACGGTCAGACTCGGCAAAGTGCTTGGTATAGCTAAGCGAGCTCTCGCTGTTGAAGTTGACCGAAGTATTGTCGGGAAGGACGTATACTGACTCATTTTGTCCGTTGTAGGCGTAAGTCACGGTTGAATCGAAGGGATTGCTTACCAAGAAGCCAATAAACAGGGCGATGACAAGGGCAGCGGCAACGCCGGAAACGTATTTATAGTTGCGACGGAGCCACGGCATCTGCACCACTTTGGTCTCAGTCTCCTCGACAGCATCAATCTTGGCGTTGACGGCATCTAGGGCGGCTTCCACATCGGCCTCGTCAAGCTCAGGCATGGCGAAGTCGGTGAGGTTCCACACCTCGTACTGATCCTTTAATGCCTTGAAATAAAGACGATTCTCTTCCGACTCGGCCACCCATAAAAGCAGTTCACGGGCTTCCTCGGCCGAGCATTGCCCGTCCAAGTAGCTCATGATTAATGCCTCATATTTGTCGTTTACCGAGTACATTTCTGTCGCTTTTATCTCTTCGATTCACCTAAAAGACTAACAACTTTGGTTTTACCCTTAGTCAAAAAAAGAAAATTTTGAAAATTAATTATAAGGATTAATGCTGCCCTTAATTAATGTGGCCCTTCGACAGGCTCAGGGACCACGGGAGGGCTACAGGTACTCTTTCAACCCTTCCCTGAGTTGTTTGATGGCGGCACTCATGTGCGCCTCGACGGTCTTTTGCGACAGCCCCATTTTTGTTGCGATTTCGGCATATTTCAGTCCGTCGAAACGACTGGCCAAAAACACTTCGCGGCGCTTTTCGGGCATGGTGGCCAAAACTTTCTGGTATGAGGCTTCCAAGTTGTTGGACTGCAAGGTTTCCGAAGGGTCATTGGCATCCGAATCGTCGGTGTAGATGCGCTCGTTGACATCGGCATGGGTGCGCTCTTTATTAATATAGGTGATGGCCGAATTGCGCACCGACCGCAACATATACGACTCAAACGAGGTGTTGAAAGTCAACTTCTCGCGGCTGGTCCACAGTTTAACGAAGAGGTCTTGAACAATTTCAGCTGCTTGGTCGCCGTCGCCCACAAAGCGGACACAAAAACGGGTTAAAGGCGAATAATAGCGACGGAAAATCTGGTTGAACGACTCTCTGTCGCCTCCTTTCATTTTGTCGATAAGAACCTTAAGCTCGTTTTCGTTCATTAATTAATAATGGTATTAATGCCAAAGGCAAAACTGGCTGCAAATGTACGCATTTTTATGTAACAAAATACATTTTTATATTTAATTATTTATCAACAACTTGCAGTTGGTATTGCGACTTTTTGAAGAAAATTAATGCGAAAAACGAAAAGAAAATCTTTTCCGATTGAAAAAAGTTGTATTTTTGCAGTCCGAAAAAAATGAGAGTTAGTATCTAACTAAAAGATATCGAGAAATGTACGCAATAGTAGAAATCGCAGGACAACAGTTCAAAGTTGAGAAGGGACAGCAGATCTTCGTCAACAGGCTGCATGAAGAAGAAGGAAGCAAGGTTTCTTTCGACAAAGTGTTATTGATTGGAAACGACGGTTCGACCAAAATAGGAGCCCCGACGGTAGCCGGCGCCAGTGTCGAAGCCACGGTGATGCAGCACCTCAAAGGCAACAAGATTATCGTTTTCAAGAAGAAGAGAAGAAAAGGATATCAGACTTCTAACGGTCACCGTCAGTATCTGAGCAAGATCCAGATTGAAAACATCACTGAGTAAAAACCCGAAAAACATAAAAAGCTATGGCACACAAAAAAGGCGTTGGTAGTTCTGAGAACGGTCGTGAGTCCGCTAGTAAGCGACTCGGAGTGAAACTTTTCGGTGGACAAGCCGCCATCGCTGGCAACATCATCGTTCGTCAGCGTGGCACGAAGCACTATCCCGGCAAGAATGTCGGTATGGGCAAGGATCACACTCTGTATGCATTGTGTGACGGCGTCGTCGAATTCCAGAAGAAGAAAGAAGGCAGATCCTTCGTTTCCGTCCTTCCCGTTGAAGGTCAAGTCACTGAATAATTGTTCATAACATACCGTTTAATCCCGGCTGTCACTCGATGGTCGGGTTTTTTATGTCTGATTCCGCCAAAATGCGTATCTTTGCCGTCCTAACCAACTACGCTTGTCAAGACAAATGAATAAAAGACTTTGTTTCATCGGATGGCTCGCGGCTTTGCTACTGCTTGTCGGCTGCCAGCCCAAGACCGACCTCGACAAAATCGATGCGCTGAAAAAGCAAGTCAACAAGGATGTCAAGGCTTTGAACGACTTGAATGCCAACACCTTCGTGCAGCTTGAAAAGGACTTCATTTCCTGCGACTCATCGCTTCAATTCCTCCCTGAAGAGGAATTGGATGCCGTTTTTGAGAAGCTAAAACTCGTGAATGCCTACATTCAACAATTTAAAAAGGAACGTCCCGTCATGCAAGCCGAGATGGACTCCACCTTGGTGCGCCTTGACCTGCTCAGAGCCGATGCTGAAACTCATTACCTTGCCGACTCTTTGGTTGCTGACTATATCGAGGATGAGACTCGACAGGTAGAAAAGCTGAGCAACCAAGTAGAATATTTCAAAGACCGCTTGGGCAACTGCCGCAAGGACTTGGACGAACTCAAGAAAAAGAAGTGAATCACGTGCGCCCATGAAAAGACTCTGGATTTTCTTCCTGCTTATGAATTTTGCCTTCATCATCCCGATGAGCGCCCAAATCACCATGCCACCAAAGGGCAAGAAACTGGACGCGCAGCAGAAAGAGCAAATCCAGATCGACGAACAATTGGCTTCCCAGTACTACCGCGAGCAGGACTATGAACAAGCCCGCGACTTATACAAGAAAATCTACGAGAAAACCAATCAAAATGGCCATTTCCAGCTGTATATCGACTGCTTATTCTTCCTGAAGGATTACGACAAAGCCGAACATGAGCTCAAGTCGTTTATCAAGAAGAACCCCAGCTACTACAAGTCGTTTGTCGATTTGGTCTATGTCTACAACATTCAAGGTAAGAGCGACAAGGCCAAGAAACAGTACAACGAGATTGTGAAAGACCTGCCCGACCACGCGCCCACCATCCGAAATTTGAGCTATGCCTTCCAGTCGCGGAGTATGAACGAAATGGCTTTAGCGGTCTTGGAGAAAGGCAATGCGCTCCTCAACGGCAAGGAGACTTTTTACTTGGACCAAGCCTATATCCATCAGTCGTCGGCCAACTATCAAGAGGCCTTCAAGTACTATTTCCTTGAATTGGAAACCCATCCTGGCCAGTACAACAACGTACGCAACCGCCTGCAAACGATGATGTTCTATGACGTGAACCACAGTATCTCCGATGAGTTGCGCATGGCACTGTTGAAGCAGACCCAAGAGAAGCCCGACAACCTGGAGTTTGCCCAACTCCTCGTTTGGTTCGCCCTGCAACAAGAGGACTACGACATAGCTTTGGCTCAAAGTTTCAGCATTGACCGCAAAACCCATGACCAAGACGCCCAAATTAACAATCTTTCGGGTATTTGTTTGAATAACAAGCAATATGATGTTGCCAAACAAGGCTATACCTACATTTTGGACAAAGGTGCGAGCAGTCCTTTCTATGGACAAGCCCTAACGGGACTTATCAAGGCTGACTACCTGAAGCTGAAAGCGAACAATAGTACCGATACGAAAGCTTACGAGAAACTCTCGAAACGCATTGATGAAGCCTACACTGAAATCAACACCAACGACTTGGCGAGGTTGACCCTGATACAAGCCGACATCATGACCTATCAACTTGACAAGACCGAAGAAGCCATCGCCTTGCTCACGCAAACCATCGAGAGGGTGGGAGGCAGGCAGGACAAAGCCGAACTCAAGCTGAAGCTCGCCGACATCTATCTCTACAAGGACGAGGTGTGGGAGGCCACGCTGCTTTACAGCCAAGTCGACAAGAGCCTGAAGGAAGAACCGTTGGGTCATGAAGCCCGCTTCAAGAATGCACAACTACGCTATTTCATCGGTGAGTACGAATGGGCCGAGAGTCAGCTGAAGGTGTTGAAAGCCGCTACCTCCAAGCTCATCGCCAACGATGCCATGACGCTTTCGTTGGTCATCAAGGACAACTACGAAGCGGACACTACGGGCACGGAGCTCAACCGATTGGCGCGCGCTGACTATAGGATTTACCAGCAAAGGGAAGACGAAGCCCTCAATTTGCTCGATGACATCATCGCCACAGGCAACGAAATCAGCAAGCCACACGCGCTGTTCCGTAAGGGTGAGATTATGGAGAAAAGGAAGGAATATGCCGATGCCGAGCAACTGTTTATGCAGATCGTGGAGCAATATCCCTATAGCTATATGGCCGACGCCGCGCTGATGCATGCCGCTCTGATTGAACAAAACGAATTGAAAGACAGGGAATTGGCAAAGCAGCATTACGAGAAGCTGATTGACGAATACCCGACCAGCATATATACCGCCCAAGCGAAGAAAAACTACAGGAAACTATAATAAAACTACAGATTACACAGATGAAACAGATAAATTCGAAAATTTTGCAGCCAAGGCTGCGGATTAATACAGATTTTGTGCCGCTTTGCGTCACTGCGCAAGCCATCATCTGTGAAATCTGATGCTTGCATCCTCATAATTATCGACTCGGAATCAGTAAAATCTGTTCAATCTGTAGTTAAACAACCGATTGAAAATGTTTGATGTTCGACCCAAAAAGAGCCTAGGCCAGCATTTCCTGACCGACCAGAATATCGCTCAACGCATCGTGGAGCAGCTGTCGCCTGACGTGGAGAGCGTCATTGAAGTGGGTGCCGGCACGGGCGTGTTGACCCAATACCTAGTGAAGGATATCTTGGACAAATTTTATGTCATCGAAATTGACAAGGAGTCCATCGCCTATCTGCAAAAGCATTTCCCGATGCTCGGCGAGCGGCTCATCGAGGGTGACTTCCTTCGCACCGACTTGAGCCAGTTCGGTAAGCAGAATATGGCCATCATCGGGAACTTCCCTTACAACATCAGCAGCCAGATTTTCTTCCAGGTGCTGAAATACAAGGAGCAGGTCGTTGAGGTGGTCGGCATGGTGCAGAAGGAGATGGCTGAGCGCATGGCCGCCAAGGAAGGCAGCAAGACCTATGGCATCCTCAGCGTGCTGATGCAGGCTTGGTACGACATCGATTATCTTTTCACCGTTCATGAAAATGTGTTCAACCCGCCGCCCAAGGTGAAGTCTGCCGTCATCAAGATGCGGCGCAATGCCGTCACCGACTTGGGCTGCGATGAGAAGCTGTTTGTGAGCATCGTCAAGCAGGCCTTCAACCAGCGCCGCAAGACGATGCGCAACTCGCTGCGCCCTATACTCAACCTCGACATCATCGACAACGAGGTCTTCAACAAGCGGCCTGAACAATTGTCAGTTCAGGAATTTATTGATTTGACGAATTTGATTGAAGCAAATAGCTAATAAGTAAAGAAATAGACCGCTTATAGATTCCCGAGGGAATGACATAAGCGGTCTATTTCTTTATTCGTAAAACCGCTGTTCCTTCATGTAGGCAAACGCATTCTCCGGCATGAAATGCCGAACGTCGCGCCCCTCTTTGATGCATTGGCGGATGAAAGTGGACGAAATCTCAATGATTGGGGTCTTCAGCACTGTGACCGAGGGATAATTGATGAGCTCGCCGCCGTCGTAGCCTTCGCGGGGGAAGACCAAAAGCTCATAGTTGTCGAGGATTCTCTGGTATTCGCGCCAGTTCTTGAAGTTTTGCAGGCTGTCCATGCCGCAGATGAAGACGAACTCGGCATCAGGGTTTTGTTTCGAAAGCGAAGTAAGGGTATTAATGGTATAGGAAGGTGTGGGCAGGTGCATTTCAATGTCGCTGACGTGGAAACGCGGGTCATCGCCGAGGGCAAGCTGCACCATCTTGAGCCGCTCGTCATCATCCAGCAGGTCGTCTTTCTTTTTCAAAGGATTTTGTGGCGTCACCACAAACCACAGCTCATCCAAATCGGAGAACTCGACGAGGTAGTTGGCCAATATCACGTGCCCGTGATGGATGGGGTTGAATGAGCCGGAGTATATGCCTACTTTTTTCATTGGTAGTAAACCTTATAGGAATACCATTTTCTAGCCTTAACCGTCATTGCGGGCTTGACCCGCAATCTCCTATGCGGTTGGGTGTCATCTTCGCGCTTGGGAGATGGCGGATGTTCCTCCGCCATGACGTCAAGAGGCGAAAGGTATCCCTTACCCAGTGTATGAATCGTTGGAACTATTCAAGAACGTAGTTACCACTTCGAGGATCTCGCACTTGGCGGTCTCAAGGTCGTCGTTGATGATAGTGCGGTCGAACTTGCCTCGGGCAAACTCGGTCTCCCACTCGGCCTTGGCCACACGGTTTTCGATTTCCTCCATCGAGTCTGTACCGCGCTTGATGAGCCTCTCGCGCAGCACCTCCACCGAAGGGGCTTGTATGAAAACAGAAAGAGCCTGGTCGCCATAGTGTTTCTTGATGTTCACGCCACCGCACACGTCCACGTCGAAGGCCACATGCTTGCCGTCTTCCTGCATCTGTGCGACCACGGAGAGCAAGGTACCATAGCAACGGCCAGGATAGACCTCTTCCCATTCAAGGAACTCGCCATTTTCGACGCGTTGCTTGAACTCGTCCATCGACAGGAAATAATACTCACGGCCGTTCACCTCCTCGCCACGGGGCGGACGGGTGGTGGCTGAAACCGAGAAAGCCATCTCGGGGATGTTGGCCATGACATGGTTCAACAATGTTGTCTTGCCCGAACCTGACGGGGCGCTGAAAATGAGAAGTTTTCCTTTTTTCATTGTTGTTTCTGTTTTTTCATTTCTATATTTCAAAATTTCAAGATTTCAAGATTTGGGTCGCTTTGCGCAATCTTGAAATTAGAAATTAAAAATCTTGAAATCATCTAAAGAATATTACACACCTGTTCCTTGATTTTTTCCAATTCATCCTTCATCTTGACTACGATCTTCTGGATGTTCACCTCGTTGGCTTTCGAACCTAAGGTATTGATTTCGCGGCCCATCTCTTGGGCGATGAAGCCGAGTTTCTTGCCCGCTTGGTCGTCGTCGCAGCTTTCGTTGAAGTAGTTGCAATGCTGACGCAGGCGCACTTTTTCCTCGGTGATGTCAAGTTTTTCTAGATAATAAATCAACTCCTGCTCAAAGCGGTTTTCGTCGTATTGTCCGGTTGAGGTCAGCTCGCTGAGGTTTTTGGTGATGCGTTGCTTAATGACCTCGTGGCGGCTCTTTTCAAAGGGCTCCACTTGTCCAAGCAGGTCAAGGATTAGTTCCACACGGTGCAGCAGGTCTTTCTTCAAGGTCTGGCCTTCCTGGATGCGGAAGCCGTCGACGATATCCAAGGCTTGGTCGAGGGTTTCGGCCACTTTGGCGACGAAGGCCTCGTCGTAGTTTTCCACAGGGATGTTGAAGATGCCTGGCATGCGGAAGAGGATGGAAGCCATGTCGTCGGCAGGTGCCACGTTCAAGGCAACAGATATGGATTCAATCTGTTCTTTGTAGGCCTTCACGATGTCTTGGTCGATATGGTAAGTCTGGCTCAGGTCGGTGTCGGTGATGGTGATGACCACGTCCACCTTACCGCGCTGCAACTTGGCTCCGATCTTGTTGCGAAAATCCAGTTCCGCAAAACGCAACTCGTTGGGCAGCTTCACCTGAAGATCCAACTGCTTGCTGTTGAGGGTCTTGACTTCTACTGATACTTTCTTCGCGTTGTAGGTTTGCTCGGCGATGCCGTAACCTGTCATGGAACGAATCATAGATTTTGTTTTTGCGAATAAAACTATTGCTGGACAAATCCCCAAGGCTTGGCGTAAAGGTCTCTTTGTGTTCCCGATGAAATAGAGGCATTTTTAACCAGGTTGATTCTGGAGGAGAACACGCCATAACCACCTGAAACGTTGGTGTAATCAGGGATGGCCTGCGAGAAGCCTGTCTGTGAGTTCACCTGGATGTAGTTGTAAAGCTCATTGCCACCGGCTGACAATTTGATTTGAATGGGGTGTTTGTCGAAGTAGCGCACCACATTGGGGTGATTGATGTTGTAAACCGTGTCGCCACCGATGGCGGCTTCCAAAAGGTTGAACAGGACGTTATTACCGTAAGAGAAGAAATACACCCCGTTTTCTGTATTCAAACCACTAAGTTCTTTGGCTCCACAAGAATATGACACTTGCTTGTCGACCATAGGGCCTCCATTGAGGGATTCGTGGTAAGTGAAGACGAACTTCACGTCGTAAAAGACGGCGTTGTCGGCTGTCGTGAATTTGATTTTGCTGGATTTATCGGTGGGCGCGGCCTCGAAATGGAGTGAAGTGGTCACAATTTTAAAGTCCTCGCCGGCAACAAGGCCCGTTTCGGCCGAGATGGTGTCGTTGTCCTTGAAAACAAAGAGTTTGTACTTGTATTTGTGATGTCCGTTGTTGTTGGCAAACTTTTCTTTTTCGGTGGTGTAATACACTTTCTGGCAGGGCGAATAGAAAATGCCTTCCTCCTTGTTTTGTTTTGTCATCGTGTCGAGCATCAGCGTGTCGCCCGTGGGCAGATACTGGTTTCCGTAACCTGACTGATATTCTACAATATAAGCTTTCAGTTTGCCAGGATAATTGCTTGAGTCGGCAATGAGTGCCACCTCGTTGGCATCGATGTGAGTGTCATCGCTGCCCGAAAAGGCCCTGTTGATTCTTATGAAGTTGGTATCTGCGGTGGCATTGAGCAGACCGTAGATCACGGGGATGTCCTTGTAGTTGGCATAGAGATCCACATCCGTTGTGCAGGCGTTAAAGAATGCCAAACTAGCCAGCAGCGAAAGAGACAAAAACAGTTTTTTCATTGTTCGATGAAGTTTGATAAGAAACTGCAAAGGTAGCAAATTTTCATAAAGCGTAGAATATTTTGGAAATTAATGCTCTTTGAAGCCCCATGATGTCATGCCAAATAAATCTCTTTTGGTTCTGCCTGAAAGTTTTCCCTCCTTTTCAATAGTGGTACGTGAGCAGAAAAGTCCAAAGCCTCCCTTAATGTTGGTAACAGGAGTAACCATGGTTAATGGACTTTCAATCTGTGCCTGGTTGGCATTATAATAATCCATTAGCTCCTCTCCAGCAGCACTAATGGACACGGTGAAGCCATCAATATAGCGAACGACGTTGGGATGATTGGGATTGATGACCGTGTCATCACCTATGGCACTCTCAAGAGCACTGAACAACCAGTTGACAGAGTACTCCTGATAATATGAATTCTCAGTATTTGGAATTTTCTCATAAAAGGAAAGAGGTTTTGTGCCAAACGAACGGCTGATGCTTTTTGGTTTTATGGGCTGCCCCTCATGTTGCTCGAGGTAGTCAAACTGCATTCTAATTTCATAAATGGGTGCTACGCCATCGGCTCTAAATACAATCTTTCCCATTGCATTGCTATGAGAATGTTGAAAACCCATACTCCCCGTGATTATCATGAACTCTTCATCACCGACCATTGTGGTTCGAGCTGTGATTGTGTCGCCATTCGGCTTGACCACAACAAGTCGGTAAGCATACTTGTCTCCCCCCGTCCCTGAATTAAGATGTTCTTCCGTGTAGTAGACCTTTTGATCAGGAGCATAAAAAAGGCCCTCCTTCTTGTTGTGCAGGGTCAATGTGTCAAACAGCGATACACGACCAGTAGGCACATATGAATTCCCATGAGTGTTTTTCAGTTCAATGATTCGGACATCAAGCTTGCCTGGATAGTTGCTCGAATCCGCGATCAAGGCCACTTCGTTGGCATCTATGGGATTGTCGTTCGTGCCACAGAAAGCGCGAATGATTTTGACATAATTGGTGTCTGCTTTCGAATTCAGCATGGCATAAACAATTGCCACGTCTTTATGGTCGGCATAAATGTTTACATCAGTGGTGCAAGCGTTGAAAACAGCTATGCTAGCCAGCAGAAAAGCAAGAAGTAATTGCTTTTTCATATTCTATGTCGGTTGAGTTAAAGTGGCAACATTGTCGTATTTATGGGCTCTGCCGTTGAGTCATTAATCTTGTTTGAAACCCCATGATGTTATACCAAACAACTCTCTTTTGGTATTGGCGGAGAGTTTAGCCACCCTTTCAATTTTGGTGCGCGATGAGAAAAGGCCGTAGCCACCCTCAATGTTGGTATAGGTCGTGACGAGCGACATCGGACTGCTCATCTGTGCTTGGCTGGCATAATAGTAGGTGGTCAGTTCGTCGCCGGCAGCACTGATGGAAATGACAAAGTCATCAATATAGCGGGTCACGTTAGGATGATTGGGGTCAATAATGGTATCCCCTCCGATGGCATAGGCGAGGGCGTTGAACAACCAGTTCACGGAGTAGTCCAAAGAATAGGAGTTGTCGGTCCCTTCAAGCTTGTGGAATTCATTAAGGGGTCTTGTTCCAAAAGAGTGGTCGACTGTTTTTTTCACTATGCCTTGGCCATTCTTTTGCTCACGGTAGTTGAATTGTATCTCGACTTCGTAAAGGGAAGCTAAGCCGTCTGCTCTGAACATGATCTTCCTCACTTCATTAGTCGTGGCCATCTGAAAGCCTACACCTCCTGTCATAATGGCAAATTCCTCATTTCCGACCATACCGGTCTGGGCAATAAGCGAGTCCCCATCGGGTTTGACTACAACAAGACGGTATTTGTACTTACTTCCGTTCACACCTGTGTTGAATTGTTCCGTGGTGTAATAGAAGGTTTGGTCGGGGGAATAGAAAGTGCCTGCTTCTTTGCCGTGAAGGGTTATCGTGTCCAACGCAATAACGCGGCCGGTGGGTTCGTAGTAACTGCCGTGGGTGCTTTTCAACTCGATGATGTGTGCATCCAACTTGCCCGGATAGTTGCTCGAATCGGCAATCAATGCCACTTCTTTGGCGTTGATGGGGTCGTCGTTAGTACCGCAAAAAGCCCGGGTGATTTTGACGAAATTGGTGTCGGCTTTCGGATTCAGCATGGCATAGACGATGGGGATGTCTTGGTATTCAGCGTACAGGTCAACATCGGTGCTACAAGCGTTAAAAACCAAAATGAAACAAGATAAAATAAGAATAAAATGTATATTTTTCATGTTGAATTGAATTTTTGTACGCTGCAAAAATACCGCTTTTTTCTTTTTGTGCAAATTATTTTGCAATTATTTCTATTTTTGTCCTCAAAATAGTAAAAGTTGGGTTCCTGAGCTTGTGGCTCCTGAGCAGGGCCGAAGGGTCGAAGGACCCGTCCTTAAAACACAATCCTTATGAAGAAAACTACTTTACTCACCATGTTCTGCCTATTGGCCTTCTCGTTGACGGCTCAAGTGGAATACCTTTACGACTTCAACAGCCTCACTGAAGGTTCACAGAACCTCAACGGCCAAGACGGCTGGGTGACGCATTACCAGACCGCCACCTCGTCGCAGGACTTCGACGTCAGCTATGTCTGCGGCTCTGATATGGCCACAGACGAATCCATGGCCATTTGGTATCCCTATGGCGGTTCGGGTGTAGGTCGCACCGCCACGCGCAAGGCCTCGCCCAACTTCGACTTCAGCTTCCAGAACGGAGGCATTATGGACCTCGAAATCGACATGAACCGCACGTGGTGGGGGAGCTTCTTCGGAGTGGGCTTCGATGCCGATGGTGACGGCCATATCCTGCCCGGCATGACCGACCCCGATGGTGGTGTCTATCTCTTTGTGAAGAGCCAAGGCGATAGCGGCCATGCCCGTGTTCACCTGCCTGATGGTTCCCATGTCGATTTTGACTATGAGCAAGGCGGCTGGACGCGCTACAAGATGTCGTTCGACTTCACGGCTTACGACGGTGCAGGCGCGGTGACGGTGTTCGTCAAACCTGGCTGTGAGGGCGAATGGATTCAGATGGCGGGCTGCACCAACGTCTGCATGAACCTCACGCCTGGCAGTGGCGACAAGCAGGACTACCAAGTGTGGGACGGTCTTTTCTTCCACTCGCAAGGCGGCACGGGCGGCTTCGACAACCTCCTCGTGCGTCAACAACCTGACGGCAATGTCCAGCTCATTGAAATGGAAGACATCCCGAACCAATTGATTTTCAACGACCCGATTACCCTTGAGGCCACTGCCTCGTCGGGATTGCCTGTCTCGTTTGAGATGATGGAGGGCCCTGCCACCATCGATGGCAATATATTGACTTTGACGGGTGAAACTGGCATCGTTAAGTTCAAGGCCACGCAAGCCGGCAATGCCAACTGGCTGCCCGCTCCCGACGTGGTGAAGACCTTCGAGGTCGTTGACCCGTATGCCTACGACCCCGAAGTGAAGATACGTCGGCCATACGAGGGAACCCAAGTTTATTTGGATGCCATGCACCCAGTGATGGTTGTTGTTTCTGCCTATATCGAACACCCTGAAGTCATCAAGTTCACCGAGGTCAAAGCGAGTGTTGATGGTCAGGAAATCAGCCTCCAGACCGATTATCCCGACGACCCCGAAAACGGCTATTACTACGGTTTTTGGACTCCATCGGGCTTTGGCGACTTCGACATGACCGTCAGCGTGACCCAAAGTGGCGACAAGACAAGCATCTTCACTAACCATTTTGAGGTGACCGACGATATGGACAGTCATTTGGATGTGGTGACCATGCACGGTGACCTCATCTGCGACCCGACTCACCACAGCGCCAAAGGAGAATACATTATGCCCTCGCACGTAGGTGTCTTCAAAGAGATTATGGCGCATTTTGAGTATAATTGCGTGAACGGCAACTGTGACACTTACGACCGCATAGGCGGTGTGAAGGTGCGCAACTACAGAGGCGAGTGGGTGGAGCTCTTCCGCTACATCACCCCCTTTGGTGTGCAGTGTCAGGACGATGTGGACGTGAGCGACTACACGACCCAGCTGCAAGGCTTGGTGGAGATGGAGTATTATATGGAGCTTTGGAACGGCAGCGGATCCAACCCCAACCTTATTTTCAGCTTTACCAAAGGCACGCCTGATTACCTCTATGTCGATGTGGATGAGATTTGGTTTGGCGCGTATGCCTTCGGCGATTACGCCAACCAACAGCCTGTGCCGGTGGTGACCTATCCTTTCAGCGAGAATGCCCAGAGCGTCAAGCTGAAGCTGACCACCACGGGACACAACTGGACCAGCGGTACCAACAACACCTACAACACTGGCAATGCCGCCGAGTTCTACGAGGCCACGCATCATGTCTTTGTGAATGGTACCAGCAGGTACGACCAGCACCTCTGGCGCACCTGTAGCCCCAATCCGGCAGGCTGCCAACCGCAAAATGGTACATGGCCACATAGTAGGTCTGGTTGGTGCCCAGGTAGCATCGGTATGGTTTGGGATTTCGACCTCTCAGAATACCTTTCAGCAGGCCAAGCCGAGCTGTTCTACCAGTTTGACCCAACCTACCTCGACCTTTGTCATCCCAACCATCCTGATTGCGTGGATGGTGTGACCTGCACCGAATGTGCCGCCCCCGACAACCCAGTCTTGCGCGTCTCGGGCAAGGTGGTCTCTTTCAGCAATGATGAAGACCTGTTGGTGAGCGTGCATGAAGCCCATGCCGAGCCTGCTTTCTCTGCTGAGATTTACCCCAACCCTGCCAAGGGGCAGTTCACCATTCGCACCGACTACGACAAAGGTGCTGTCAGTGTGATGATGCTCAATATGTACGGCCAAATGGTGATGTTCTTCACCGTCGAAGGCCAGCGCACCATTGATGTGAGCCGTCTGCCCGCTGGGGTTTATACCTTGCAGATGCTGGGTGGCAGTATGGTGACAAAGAAGGTTATTGTGGAATAATTTCATTTCTCGCTTTCCCAGTGACTCGTGCATTCAAGGAGAATTCTCAAGCACTGCATCCGTTCGTAGTAGGCAGCCATCGTGTCCTCTTCGGTGGTGTCCACCGAGGCTTGTGTTTGTTCCACGGGTTGTGCCTTGTCCTTCTCGTGTTTCCCCTGCTGGCATCCCGCCAGCAGCAGGGCGGCCGTGGCCGCCACTGCTACTAAGGGGATAAGGGAGGGTATCTTTTTCATAGTATGCTACTCCTTCACCACCTTGTCTGAAAAAACCTTCTTGTCTTCCAAGGTGATGCACAGCGTGTAAGTGCCTGCGGGCAGTTGGCTTATGTCGATGCTCTCGAAAGCCTTGCTTTGCGTGCTTACCAAGCGGCCTTGCAGGTCGTAAAGCTCGATTTTAATGGGGATTGAGCCGTTTGAGTATTGCAACTGAAGTAGGTCTTTTGCAGGGTTGGGATAGATAGAAAGCCTGTTCTCTGCATTATGCCACTCACCGACTTCTGTATAGTCAATGCCCTCGAATTCGGGATTCTTATAAATGATCTTTCCGTCTTGGAAAACCTCGACCGTCCGATGTGCGATTCCACTAAGTGGAATCCCAACATAGATTGGGAACAATAAACCATCATTACTTCCAATTCCACCAATCCATCGAGAATAGGGGTCCCAGTCCATCGTTAGCACTTTCCTCATTATTCCGCAAAACTCCTCTTCACCTACTTCGGATACAACATAATAAGATGTATAACATGGATCTTGCCACTCGTCCCAAACCAAAAGAGAGAAATCATACAGCAATACTTCTTGATCATCCGTGCAAATGTATAAGTAACCTATTTCTGGTAAAAAAGGTGGTAATGATACAAAATAGTATTTGCCATCCCCGTCCTTGCGGATGCCGCCAACGCATTGACCCTCAATGGGTAATCCCAAATGGCTACATTCAATAAGTTTTTTATACTCCAAACCATTTACCAACGTATCTCCTTTGATCCCCAATTGGTAATAGATTGTGTCTTGGTAGTCCGACCGATACATTTGCACCCAAGCTCTGTTTTCTGTTGCAAGATCGTCCCAGTCGTATTCCCGACCAAAGGGTTGCTGTGCCTTTGCCATCCCTGCCGACATCACCAGCAGTAGGAAAAGGACTTTCTTATTCAAATTGCTTTTGCTGTTCATTTTGTGTTAGTTTTATTAATGACAAAAATACGAATAACACATCATTTTATCAATTTTCCGCTATTTTGTAATAACCAATCCTTTCTCGTTTTCCGTTCTGGCCAAGCCGCTGGCATAGCACAATGCTCCCGAAAGGGTTAAGCAGAGCATCAGAAACAATGTTGTTAGTTTTCATCGCTTTATGAATTAGTGTTTGCGATGCAAAAGTACTGTTGTAACGATGCCTTAGGCAAGAAAAACTATGTATGAGTTTGTATGTATTATTTTACAACGTCTTATCAATCAATATTATAAGTCGTTGTTGGCAATGCCCCTAAGGGTTATGGGAAGCGGTGAATTATTCCCTAAAATGGCTTTTATTTTTCTGGAACGTTGCGAAACTGTGGGATAAGCCTTCTGCATCAATGCGGATATATCGGCATCGCTTAGCCCGAGCAGATAGAGACAGCAATAGTCGAGGTCGCTGTTAGTGAGTTTGGGATAAGCTTTGATGAGACGGATAGTGAAAAGTCCGAAATGATGATCAGCAGCTTCGCGCAGGGAAATTACCTGCTCCTTGCTCAAGGCGTTGTCCTTGTATATCTTGCAGTCTATCTGTGACAGAAATTGCCCTTCTTTCACCCTTTCCAAGATGAGACGGCAGATGGGCTCATCGGTGAACGTTTCGGCTTGTTTGGGTGTTGCATCCAGTTCATCCTGCCGCTTAATTTGGTCTTTCAGTTCACGTACCTCCTCGTTTTTTTGTTTCAACCTGCCTGATATGGCAGCCTGCTCCATACGGTGTGCTTGTCGTTCGGCTTCAATGGCTTCCGTGTGCTGCTTGTCTCTTTCTTCCAATTCTTTTCTTGCTTGAGCCTCTTTCGCTTCCATTTCCTGTTGATGATATTTTTCTTTATCTTCCAAGGTCTTTTCCGCTTCGACCTGTCTTTGTTTCAGCTCCTCCTTGTGCTGTTGTGTTGTCTCTCCCAGCACTCTTTCGGATTCTTCTCGCTGTTCCTGTAAGAGCTTCTTGCTTCTCAGTTTTGCCGTAACTATGATAGCCAAAGCCAAAATAACAGCCATAGGAACAACAATACCCAAAGCTTTTTTGACCGCCACCTCTCGTTTGGCTACAGCTTCTTTCTCTTGTTTTTGGCTCTTATATGTCTTATATATTTCACTAAGTTGCGAAACCATAGCACTGTTTTCTGCCCCTGTTTCATTGTGAAGGGCCAAATAGCTCATACATTCATTGGACTTTTCCCTGTTGCCAAGACTGTCGTATATGATTCGCAGATAATTTGCTACTCTTATCTGCAAGAATCGGTTCCTTTTGTTTTCCAACACGGGTTCCAGATACAAAAGTGCAGAATCATACATTCCTTCCTCAAAGAAAATATTACCAATCACCGTATAACGCGTCAGCCTTTCGTCGTCATCGGCAGCCAAAACGGCCATCTGCTTCAAGCGCTCTAAGGACATTTCGGCTTGATGTGTCAATTGATAGGACAATAAGGCTTGGGTAGAGACCATGTCTCTGTAATATAGATTTGTCGAGTCGGGTATGTTTACCAAAGCTTGGATATAATAGTAGTCTGCACTATCCTTGTCGCCTTTTTTGTCATATTGCTTGCCTATGTGGTACAAGGCATTGGAGATGCTATACGATGAAATGGGTGAGATAATGGAATAATCATAGGAATGCCTGTAGCAATCCAAAGCGGGATCCATCATATACTGCTTTTCAAACATTTCCCCAAGTCGGTTGTAGGTATAGGTCATGAACTTCGCCTTTTTTCCCACCAGGTCTTTTTCTTGGAAATGGCTTTCCATTACCTCCAAGGCTTTCAGGTATTCCTTGCAGGCCTCCACCATACTTTCGTTTTCGTAGTAGCCAACGCCGTTGATGTAGTGGGCGCGGGCATCCAAGAATACGAGGTTGTCGTTTCGTGTCAAGGATAGCGGGTCCGTGCCCGCTATGAGGCGTTTGGGTGAAGGTATGTCGTTCAAGGTGAAGGTTAGGCTATCAAAATAAACCACCGCCTCCAACAAGGCGGGGCGGTTGGTCTGGGCGTAATCGTTTTTGTAGAGCAATTCGGCCAACAGGAGGTTGGCGTAATGGCGGTTGAATGACGTTGTTGTAGAGACGAAAAATTTTGCATCTCTACAACAGGTGTCGAAATAGGGTATCAGGCACGCCAAAGCACTGTCGGGCTGGCGCCACATCAGGCTGTCGATGGCGGACAGTTCGGGGGATGCAATGGTTGTGGGTAGAGACGTGCCATGGCGCGTCCCTACAGCGTCATCGTTGTTTGTAGGCGCGCAGGCCACCAAGGCCAACAAAACCAATAATCCTATCCAACCGAAACGTTTCATGCCTGCAAATTTAGGAAAATTTTTGCGGTTTTCCATAAAATATGTACTTTTGTCCAATGAATTTAGAAACCGCTTCCTATGAAAAAACATTTGTTATTTATCCTCATCCTGTTTATGGCAATGCCTAGCTGGTCACAAGTAGCTAAGATAAGGCCAAAACATGGCGGCAGCCAGCATGGAAACGTCACGTTGACAGTGACCTCACCCCGAAACCAAAACTATCGTTTTTGGCTCTATGTCGACGACGTGCTGCAAAACGAGCAATCCGCCCGCTCCATCTGCGTCCGCAACCTTGGCGAAGACAGCTATTACATCCGCGTGGAGCTTGACAACACGCTGCAAAACTGTGTGGGTCAGTTCATTGACTTGAGGCAGTCGCAAACGCTTGCCATTGTTCATTCCGACAAATGGTATGGCTTGGAAACTACCGATATGCATGTCCGTCCCGAACTGACTATGGACTTGATCACGGGTCAGAGTGAGCCTTCGGTAGTGCCGCCCGTTCTGCCAGTACCGCCAACGCCTTACGGCATGAACCCGCAGGATTACGAGGAGGTTTGCCACCTGATTTCCGAGGAATCGTTCGACAGTTCGAAGCTGACGGTGGCCGAGCAGGTTGTCTCGTCCAACCCGTTGACAGCCAGTCAGATTCTTGGTATTTGTAGGCTGTTTTCTTTCGAGAGCAACAAGCTGTCGTTTGCCAAGTTTGCCTATACCTATTGTGTGGATAAGAACAAGTATTATCTTCTCAACGAGGCTTTCTCTTACGAATCCTCGAAGCGCGAGTTGAATGAATTTATCAAGGGGCTTTAATCCCTTTATTCTTCATAAATCACGTGAATCAGCACATCGCCAACCATCCCAAGGGTGGTCTTGTCGATGTTCTCAAGGTTGTCGCTCAAGGTGTGCCACACATCGGGGAAGCATTTGTTGCTGCTGTTGGGTTGCAAGTCAATGATGTCGATGGTGGGGATACCAGCTATCTCGTTCATGGGGATATGGTCGTCGCTGATGGCAGTACCCAATTCGTTGGAGAAGAAAGGCCTATAGCCTAAGTCATAGGCCTTGCGCCAAACTTTGTTGCTCACCCAAACAGCATAACCTTGCGAGTAATATTCCTTTGGGAAATTAGGTTCGCTGCCGCCCACCATGTCCAAAAGGATACCGTAATAGGCCTTGTAGCCATACACATGCGGGTGCTTGGCCCAATATTGAGAGCCCAAAGCCCAATAGTTGGTCTCGTCGTCGTAGTATTTCTCGTACTCTTCCACATGCGGGCCATAGTCCTCAAGGTCGAACAAGACGATGTCGATACCAAGTTTCTCAGGAAGAGGTTGGGCCTTGAAGAGACGCGCGCATTCCAAGAGCACTCCCACGCCGCTGGCACCGTCGTTGGCGCCATCAATGGCTGTGTGGGTGTTGGCCTCGTCAGGGTCATGGTCGGCATAGGGGCGCGAGTCCCAGTGGGCACAGAGCACGATGCGCTTCTTAGCCTCAGGATGGAACACGCCCACGATGTTTTGCCCGTCCATACCATTGCCGTTGAAGAGCTTTGCGCGGAAGTCTTGAACCATAACCGTGTCGGCATACTCGGCGAGCTTGGCGGTGAGCCATTCGGCACAGTCGGCATGGGCTTGGGTTTCAGGCACACGTGGTCCGAAGTTGGTCTGCCGGGCCACAAACTGATAGGCTGAGTCGGCATTGAAGCTCGGCACGGTGACGGCCTTCTTGGCCTCGTCTTTAGTGGTGGATTCGGTAGGTTTGTTGTCGTTGCAGGAAGCCAGCAGCAAGGCCACTGCAATCACTATAAGGATGGTTTTCTTCATTTCATTTGGTATTGAGGCGGCAAAAATACATTATTTTTGGCTATTAAGCATCTTTTTAGATCTGTACGTTGCCTACAGATTTTACAAAATTACATACTTTTGCAAAAAAAGAAAGACGATGATGGAGGAAACAAACAATTATTCACCACTTTCAGTCCATAAAATGATTGAAGGTTATTGGTTGATAGAATCAGTGGAAGGATACGGCCCCGACTATTCTCGTTATGCCAGATACATAACGCCTGGCAGCTCATGGGCTTTTTCATCAAGTGGTTGTTTTAATGGAAAAATCTTTTGCGTGGGCATAGACGAGAACTGTGGCTATGGGTTGAATGATAATGGATTACATATATCATCTTTCTGTTTGTCATGTGGTTTCAGTAATGCCAGGTTTAATATTGTTTCTGTTACCGAGGATCATCTTGTTGTTACAGGAGAAGTAGATGAGCCTGGTGACCCAGACGACCCAGACGCCCCAGACAGTCTTTCGGCCAACCTGACAGTGAGTCTAAAAAGATGGTATGATGATAAGGAGGTTGCCAATATTCTCTGTGGAGTGACCAGTATTGAAAAACATACCTTTACATGCCATCCCTGCCTTAAATCAATCTCTATCCCCAATTCAGTGACTCAAATTGGAGAATACGGTTTATCAGACGGTATCAATCTTGAATCTATAGTAATGACTAATTCATTGACTCGAATTGGAGATTTCGCTTTTTCCCATTGTAATCAAATTCAATCTATTATCATCCCCAATTCTGTGACAGATATCGGATGCTATGCCTTCAACGCTTGCGAAAACTTATCTACAATCATCTTATCCGATTCCCTCAAGGTAATCAATCAAAACACCTTTGATGGATGCTCAAGTTTGACCAAGATTGTCATTCCTGATTCAGTGAAGGTCATTGACGATTATGCTTTTTTCAACTGTCGAGGGCTTATTTCTGTCATTATACCCAATTCGGTGACAAAGATTGGAGAATACGCTTTCAAAGGCTGTGAAAGTCTGAGTAGTATTGTCATTCCTGATTCAGTGACAAAGATTAAACGAGGTGCTTTTTTCGATTGCCCGAACCTATGGAATATCAAAATCAAGGATTGGTCTTTGCTTTATGATGCTTTGAATCGGTGACGAGGATTTAATAGGTATATGTGCCCCAATTTCTTCATGAAGCCCATTTTTGAAAAACAATTGATTGATTAGTACACAAAGCCAACCTTTTTTGTGAAAGAATGCTTGTTAACTAAAATGCTACTTTCCTTAGAGTGCAAAATTGGTTGAATTGTTCATTCTTCTTTGACAAGATGCACATCGCATTGCGGGAAGGGGATGGAGATGCCGTTTTCGTTCAAGATATTGTATATCAATTCCTTGGCGCGGTCGATGTAGCCTACCCGCTCGGCCACCAGCACTTGTTGCTTCACGGCGATAGTGACGGCGCTGTCGTCCATCTCCTCCAAAGTGATGTTGATGCCGCGATTCGAGTCCACGATGTCGCGCCCGAAAGCGTCCTTGTCTTGTAGCGTCTTCAACGCCTCACCCAACAACTCCCGAACCCGTTGGATGTCGGTGCCGTAGGCCACACCTACGGTAATCTTGACAAACTCATAACCGTGGTTACGCGTTAGGTTGCTGAAGTTTTTGGCAAACAAGGTGGCGTTGAGGAACGACATCTCAGCGCCGTCAACGGTCTCGATTTCGGTGCTCTGGTAACCTATGTGAGTCACCTTGCCGCGGGTGCCGTCGCAGACAATCCAGTCGCCGACACGCAGACGGCCCGACATGAGTTGAATGCCATAGATGAAGTTGTTGAGGGTGTCCTTGAGGGCAAAACCTATACCGGCAGAAAGACCGCCAGCTATAAGGCTCAAGGAACTGGTGGGAATGTGCAGCGTCAGGACAATGACAACGATATAGGTAAACCAAACTAAGACGCTAATAATGCTATTTCCAAGCGACAAGTTGATCTCGTTGTTGCGGATGGTCTTGCGATGGTGCTTCTTCATGAAGAGCGCATAGCGGATCTGCTGCCAGATGGCGTGCAAGGCGCGGTTGATATAGCGGAACACAAAGAACAGACTGATGATAAGCAGAATGCCATGGAACGACAGCCTGAATGTGGCAGCGCCGCTGTCATTGAACAGTTGTACGAAGTTATGGTGATAGATGTTGTTGTATAAGTCCTCGAAATCGAATACGTCCAAGGCTAAATGAAGGCAGAATGGAATGGACAACAAGCCTATTACGGGAAGCACTACATCCTTGACCAAGTCATAGAACCAAGTGGCACCGAACATCAAGGTCTCCTTGCCGGGACCCGTGACAAAGTCGATGCGTGAGCGATAATCGCTGAGGCGGTGGGTCATCCGCTTTTTGCGGTATTGTACAATCAAATACAAAATGGTGTAGATGATATGTATGGCGGCCAACTGGAAGTACCACCAGACCAAGATGAGCAGTGAGGCGAAGATGTAGCCCGCAATGGCCACACCCAAGGCGGCGCCTATGGCCACCAATGAGATCCAGCCCAAGAAACGGTCGCTGCGGTCTACTTTTTTCGCATTGTGAAGGCAAGCAAAGAGCTGCCAGACGAAGAAGGCAATCAGCACGGGCGGGAAGATGAAGTTCATCAGTGCGTTGGGCATAAAGACCACACGGCATCCAATGACCGCCAAGGCCGTGCAGAAGGTGGGCACGTAGAGCCTGAAGCCGTATTTCAGTTGCTTGGAATCCAAGCGGAAGAACAATGCGACAAGGATGGCGGCCAGCAGCCAAAGGAAGGTGTTGGTGAGCCGTGCAGCGATATGTAGCAGGCCGTCGCCACCGATGCAGGAATTGATGATGATGGTGATGACAATGGCGACCAACAGGGAAATGAAACGCCGCTGGTCTTTTTCGACATACTCCTTCAAGGGCTTGAAAAAACGAAAGGCGGGAATAAGCAGGAGCGAAACAAGGAGCCAAATCACCATCAGCTCGATGACAAACAGGACGATGATGAAAACCTGGAGCGAGTATTCCCAGCCAGTGTCGCTCGACTGTTCGAGCTGGCCTTTCCTGAATAAGGATTGTAAGGAACCATGGTCGTATTTCTCTCCTGCGTCGCTGATGGCTTGCTGCCAATAGCGTCCCGGATGTTGTAGGATGGTATACCATGGTGTCTGTCCCTCGACAAAGATGCGGTTTTGCAGCACTTGATAGTAATCGTGCGCATAGTCGTAGGTCTCTTTCAGGCGCAAGAAAGTCTCGTAGTAGTGGATGCTGTCGGCCACCACGACGGCTTTAGTCTCGGCGTACATCTTAATCAGCTCGCCGGCATAGAAGATGCATTGCTCACGGTCGTCCTCTCCTTGTTCGTCGAGCACGAAAGGCACTGATAGGGAGTCGGCCATAGCCTTGACTTCCTCATCCAGCTCGAAATGAGTGGTGCTGAAAAAGAGTGGATTCAAACTGTCGTAGTGGATGAGCAGGCTGTCGGGCACGCCGATGATGGTGTCGAGTTCGGGAGGAAGGCGTCGCAGCGACTCGATGAGGCGGGCGTGACGTTCGATTTCGACATTGAGGTTGCTTACGATGCGGTCGAAAGGCCCACGGTCTTGGTTGAACTCGTTGTATTTCTCGGTGACCTTTTGTAAGGCGTAGCTCACGTCGAAGGTGAAACCTTGCTTTTGTGAATAAAGCATCAATGAGAGCTCGTCGCACTGCTTCATCACGTCGACCATCTTCTGGTGCTGCTTCTCATAGTCCTCGGTAAGGCGTTCTCGGTTCTTGTCGATTTGCCTATAGTCGGCTTCCAATTCGTTGCGCAACACCCGGAGGGTGCGGTTAAGGTTCTTGCCGTAAGAAATGGCAAAGAGCGGCACCGCTATGGCCAGAAAGGCCGCAAGGAAGAGAAGGCGTTTCCGTTTGAGAGGGGTCTTCATTGGGCGATTTCTTTGATGAAACTCATGAATAAGGGATGGGGATGAAGCACGGTGCTGGAATACTCAGGGTGGAATTGGGTGCCGATGAACCAACGGTGGCCGGGGATTTCGACAATCTCGACCAAGTCGCTCTCAGGATTCACGCCGACGCATTTCATGCCATTCTTCTCGTATTCTTCTTTGTACTGGTTGTTGAACTCGTATCTGTGACGGTGACGCTCGCTGATTTGCGGCGCACCGTAGATCTCAGCTACACGGCTGCCTTTGCGCAGTTCGCAGTTGTAGGCACCCAAACGCATGGTGCCGCCCATGTTGACGATGGTTTTTTGTTCCTCCATCATGTCGATGACATTGTGCAGGGTGTTGGTGTCCATCTCACTCGAGTTGGCGTCTTTGTAGCCCAACACGTTACGGGCAAACTCGATGACCATCATCTGCATGCCGAGGCACACGCCAAAGGCGGGCAGGTTGTTGACACGCGCATACTCCACGGCAATAATTTTTCCTTCGATGCCGCGTTGCCCGAAGCCAGGGCAGACCAAGATGCCTGCCACGTCTGAGAGCTGTTCCGCGACGTTCTCTTTGGTGATGTTCTCGCTGTTGATGAAGTCGATTTTTACCTTCACGTGGTTGTAAATGCCTGCCAGGATGAGGCTCTCGCGGATGCTCTTGTAGGCATCTTGGAGGTCGTATTTGCCTACCAGTCCCACATGGATTTCTTTTGTGGCGGTGCGTTGCAGCTCCAGGAAACGATGCCAGCCTTCCATCTTCGGGGTCTCGCCAACGGGTACGCCGAACTTTCTTAGCAATGCAGCGTCAAGTCCTTGGTTCTGCATATTGACCGGTACATCATAGATGCTGGGCAGGTCTTCGCTCTGCACTACGCATTCAAGGTCGACGTTGCAGAAGGAAGCCACCTTTTGGCGGATACCATCGGAGAGGTGTTTCTCGGTGCGCAGCACGAGCACATCGGGTTGGATGCCCGCGCCCTGCATCTCCTTCACGGAGTGTTGCGTGGGTTTGGTCTTCAGCTCATCGGCGGCTTTGAGGTAAGGCACGTAGGTGAGGTGCACGCTGACGGCACGGTTGCCGAGCTCCCATTTCAACTGACGGATGGCCTCTAAGAACGGCGCCGACTCGATGTCACCGATGGTACCACCGATTTCGGAGATGACGAAATCGACCTCATCGTTATGTTGCAAAATCCTGTGTTTGATCTCGTCAGTGATGTGAGGCACCACTTGAATGGTCTTGCCAAGGTAGTCGCCGTGGCGTTCCTTGTCGATGACGGCTTTGTAGATTTTGCCTGTTGTCACCGAGTTGGCCTGCGTGGTGCGGATGCCCGTGAAGCGCTCGTAGTGGCCAAGGTCGAGGTCGGTTTCGGTGCCGTCGACGGTCACATAGCACTCTCCGTGTTCGTATGGGTTCAGCGTTCCCGGGTCAATATTAATGTAAGGGTCGAATTTCTGTATGGTGATGGTAAAGCCGCGGGCTTGCAGCAGTTTGCCGATGCTGGCAGAAATAATGCCTTTGCCAAGGGAGGAAACAACGCCTCCCGTAACGAAAATATAGCGTGTCATAGTTGGGATAGCTTTTTGAATATTAAGTGGCAAAAATAGGGAAAAAGTATTTTATGCAGTAAAAATAATGTTAAGAGATTTGCATATTCAAAAAAAGTAGTATTTTTGCAAAGTCTCGTTATAACGATAGTTTATGGAAAGCATCGCTCTATTTCACGGTTCGACTAAGGTCATTGAAAAGCCTGTTTTAGGCTTGGGAAATCCGAAAAACGATTACGGATTAGGATTTTATTGCACTGAGAACCTGGAACTTGCAAAAGAATGGGCCAGTACGGAACGCAGCGATGGTTTTGCCAACAGCTACGAAATCGGCTTTAACGGATTAGACATCCTTTATTTGAACAAAACGCCTTATCATATTCTAAACTGGCTATCGATTTTGCTGCAAAACAGGACTTTTGTAATTTCACAAGGACTGCCTTCTGAAGCAAAGGCCTATCTGCTGGACAACTTCCTTCCCGAATATGAACATTATGACCTTATCATTGGTTATCGTGCTGATGACTCCTATTTTTCCTTCGCTAATGCCTTCCTCAACAACACCATTTCGTTGGAGCAGTTGCGCAAGGCGATGTTTTTGGGAAAGTTAGGCGAACAAGTTGTGTTGAAAAGCGAAGAGGCATTTTCTCGCCTTGTACTCAAAGAGAGTATTCCCGTTGACAGCAGCCTGTACTATCCCAAACGACAAGCTCGTGACCGCCAGGCCAGGGAAGATTTCCAGAATGAAAAAGCGGTGGTTTCGCCCGCCGATGCCATTTATATGATTGATATTCTCAGACAAAAATGGACCAATGAAGACCCACGCCTACAATAATTTGTACCTTGAGGATGCCATGAACAACCTCGGCACCATGTTCGACTGTGCTGTCCATGCCGCGCAGTGCGACCTGTTGGTCTTTTACGAGATGTTTCTCTCGAGCGGTGTCGCCTCTCAAATGGAGGCGGGAAATCCTCGTTATCTCTCGGGCATGTCAGGGATGGAATTGATGCAACTGGTCTTGGAGAAGTCTTCGGACAAAACAATGCCCATTGTGAACTATGTTCCCTTTGACCGCACACCCGAGTATTGGGCTGGCTGGGCTTTAGCCTATTACCAATGGTGTAGTGCATATTCGTTTGCTTTCATCCAAAGAAACGGTTTGAGCATCAGCACTGTTCTTTCCCTTTATCCCACCTTGCACGAAGCCGACCTCTCCAAGTTCGTACAAACTGCAGATGCGCTGATCCAACGGCATTTGGACACCCGAAAGAACAGACTGAAAACCATCCGAAAGCAATCCCGTTTCACCCAAAAGGAACTAGCCGATCTTTCTGGTGTCACCCTTCGCATGATTCAGGCCTACGAGCAAGGCGACCAGGACATTTTGAAGGCTGAAGCACAGACGGTCTTTGCTTTGTCGAGGGTGCTGGGGTGTGCGCCTGAGGTGATTTGTGGGTGAGACAAGACTGCTTAGTCAATGTTTGCGACATGTCGCAAACATCTCAACCTCATTGTATCGCTGGATTTTATCGTTAATTAGTCGTAATAAGTATGAATAAGTTGCACTTTATCGCTCATTAAGTCGCGTTGCAAATATGTTGCAAATACGCAAAAAGAATGGATAAACAGACATAAAACCTGACAACAAAAAAAGGTGTAACCGATTGGGCTACACCTTCTTGCTTTTGGATGATTATTTTTGGTGGTTATCTTTATTTTACCTCCTCAAAGTCTGCATCAGTGACAGTGTCATCACCGCCGCCATTCTGCGGGCCTTGGTTCGGGTTGCCGCCTTGGAAGCCGCCGCCCATGTTGTTCGGGTCGAAGCCGCCTTGCGGGCCGCCTTGGGCACCGGCGTTCTTGTACATCTCCTCGCTGGCCTTCTGCCACA
>JAEEGG010003210.1_pt1 | contig 40960 bp, 34 predicted proteins | sample 9134161 | NCBI WGS metagenome assembly JAEEGG01 (sample SAMN16246543, study PRJNA631951) | gut metagenome | biome: gut microbiome; feature: rumen; material: CR-attached | host: Bos | place: Iran: Karaj | collected 2018-10 | reverse complement strand
CGCGCGGCAGTAAAATATGGTGTTTCAAGCCGATAGCGCCCATTTTCTGTTTCGATTTGCCTTGGTTTATGTCGAAACTGGTTTCCCATTCGGCGGTGTCGGAAATGGTTTTCTCATCGCTGTCGATAAGCCCCGTGCCCCAAACAGAGAACGTTCCCGCCGATTTTGTGGGCAGATTCACCTTGAAGTTTATATCCTGATAATCAACCACTTCGCCGCCCATATCAACCCAATTCATATGCGACGCCAAACCGAGCGACGAATATCGGTAATTGATTATGTATGAAGCGTTTCGGTCCTTGCCGATAGGGCCTTCCGAAGCAAAATCGATACCCAACGTGCCGAACTGGAAGGTGTGCTCATATTTCTCGTTGTTGCCCTGGCGCATTTTCATATCGAAAACACCCGAAACAGCGTCGCCATACTCGGCAGGGAACGCGGCTGTGAAGAAATCGGAATTACCTAACACAAAGGCACTTAACGACGACATCAGTCCGCCGCCTGCCACCGAAATGTCGGCAAAGTGGTTCGGGTTCGGAATCTCGACGCCCTCAATGCGCCACGAGAGCAAGCGCGGTGCGTTGCCGTGGATTGAAATGCCGTTGGTGCAGCCGTCTTGCGACACGCCCGCAAACGAACTTGCCAAACGCGCAGGGTCACCGAAACCACCTGCATAGCGGCTTGCCTCCTCAATCGAGAGCATCCGCGCGCCCGTTGAAGCCATCTTGTTGAGTGGCTGTTGCTTGTTGATTTTGGGGCGGACGGTCACCTCGCCCAATGTTGTCACCGACTCGTGCAGGCCTGCCTCAACGTAGGTCTCTTTTGCCGACGATACCATCAACTCTTTCATTATCAGCGGTTCATAGCCAACTGCTTGTGCCACAACCGTATGGCGGCCAACGGGCACGTTCTTAATCACAAACCGTCCGTCGGCATCGGCCGCGGTGCCCTGTGTTGGCTGGTCGTCAAGGAAAACCGTGGCAAACGGCACAGGTCCGCCCGACGCCGCGTCGAAAACCAACCCCCTAATGTTCTGTGTGAATGACTGCGCTTCAACCAACTGATTCTGAAGCAATAAGCAAACTGCAAAGATTAAAATCCGTTTCATATCCATTTCGTTTTTAAGTTTCTGGTGCCAAAAGTAGGTTGGCCGCCATCACCAATTTTTAATTGTATACGAAACGGGGTGTGCTGTATACGAAACGGGGGATTTTGAGAGTAAAATTATTCGGCGAATGCGCGTTGTGATAACTCTCGAAAGGCTAAAACAAAGCAAGGCCACCTGTCTGGCAGCCTTGTTTATACTCATTTAATATTGCTTACACAGTTGCCTTTGCGGCGATGTGCAGAATCGATTCAACATCGGCGGTGGTGAGTTTAACAAAGCCTCCTGTTGTGCCGTTGATGCCCATCTTCTTGGCTAACAATGGAATATCCGACTCTTTTGCGCCGAGTTGCTCAAAGTTGATTGGCATTCCGATTGACGAAAGGAACCGACGGAAGCAGCGAATGCCCGCGAGTGCGGTGTTTTCGGGATGCTCAAAATCCATCTGACAGCCCCAAACGCGAGTGGCAACCTGCGCAAAACGCATAACATTGTGATTCATTGTGAATTCCATCCACGAAGGCATAACCACGGCTAGTCCAGCGCCGTGAGCCACATCGTACAGACCCGACAGTTCGTGCTCAATGCAGTGGCTGTTCCAGTCCTGACTGCGACCAACGCCCACAATGTCGTTGTGCGCAACCGTTCCAGCCCACATAATGTTGGCGCGGGCTTCGTAGTTGTTGGGGTCGGCAATCACGCGCGGTGTTTCCTTAATCATTGTGAGCAGGATGGCTTCGCAAAGTCGGTCAGTAACTTCAACTTCTTCGGTATTAGTGAAATAGCGCTCAAAAACGTGCGCCATAATGTCGGTTGCTCCGCAAGCCGTCTGATAGGCTGGCAGGGTGCAGGTGAGTTCGGGGTTCAAGATTGAGAATCGCGGACGGATAAGATCAGAGCAGGCGTCGCGCTTGAGCAGACCATCCTCACGAGTGATGACCGACGCGCCCGAACCTTCGCTTCCTGCGGCGGCAATGGTCAGCACTGTGCCCACGGGCAAAGCCTTTTTAATCTCGAGGTCAGAGCCGTACAAGTCCCAAAAATCGCCGTCGTAGCAGACACCAGCGGCAATGGCTTTCGAACTGTCGATGCACGAGCCGCCGCCCACCGACAAAATGAAATCGACCTTTTCGGCCTTTGCCAGAGCAATGCCTTCGCGCACTTTGGTGTCGCGCGGATTGGGTTTCACGCCGCCCAACTCAACAAAGGCGATGCCTTCAGCGGCCAGCGATTTTTTGACGCGCTCAAGCAGACCAGTTCTGACAACCGAGCCTGAACCATAGTGAATCAGCACTTTAGTGCCGCCGTGCTTGCGAACGTACTTGCCCGCTTCGTTCTCGGTGCCCCTACCAAACACGAATTCGGTTGGGCTGTAAAATTGGAAATTGTCCATAAAAAGTGTGGTATAAAGTTGTGAATTATAATAAATTATCCTTTTAGTAACGACTTAGCGTTCTCGCGTGCTTCGGTAGTAATGCCTTTGCCGCTCAACATCCGTGCAATTTCATCAACTCGCTCGGCATCAGTCAGTTTATCGACAATGGTGTGAGTGGTGCCGCCTTCATCGTTTTTCGATACGCGGTACTGTACCGAACCTTTGGCGGCAATTTGCGGCAAGTGCGTGATGGTTATCACCTGCATCTGTTTGGCCATCAACGACATAAGTTCGCCCATCTTGTGTGCGATGTCGCCCGAAACACCTGTGTCAATCTCGTCGAAAATGACTGTTGGCAAGGCTACCGATTTTGACAATATTGCCTTGATACTCAACATTAAACGGCTGATTTCACCACCAGATGCGATTTTCGAGATGTTCTGCAATTCGTGGTTGCGGTTGGCGGTGAACATAAAATTCGCGCTGTCGCGGCCAGTGGGCGTGAGTGAGCCAGTGTCGGTCAGCGTTATCTGCAATTGTGCGTTTGGCATCCCGAGCCCCGTCAGGTGGCTGCAAATCTGCTTTGCAAGCGCCTCGATTACGTTGTGGCGGCTCTCTGAAAGTTTTGCGGCCAACGTTGTGGCGCGTTCGGTTGCTTCAGCAAGTTGCTTTTGCAATTGCTCAATCGCCGCGTCGTAATTGTCAGATTTATTGAGTTTTGCCTCCAAATCATCTCTGATTGTGATTAGTTCGGCCACATCTTTTGCCTGATGTTTCTGCATGAGGCTGTAGAGTTTGTCGAGTTTCGAGCGCAATTCTTCGAGCCGTTCAGGTTGATTCTCAAGTCGTTGCACATCGCTTTCCATCTCTTGTGCCAGGTCTTTAATCTCAATTATCACTGGCTCAAGCCTTTGCAGATACTCTTCCGATTTTTGGAAGTAGCGCTGCGTTTGCTGCACGGCCTGGCGCACCTGCGACAGTTCCGAAATGATGTTCTGCTCGCCGTCTTGCAGAACATAAAGTGCCGAACTCAAATTCTGCTGAATATCAACCACATTTGAGAGTGTCTGGAATTCGTTTTCCATCTCTTCTTGGTCGATGTTGTCGAGTTTGAATTCGGTTAACTGGTTGTATTGAAATTGATTATAATCGTAATCAGCCGACATTTGGCGCGCGTTTTCCTTCAGTTCGGCAAGTTCGGCTTGCAGGTGCTTATAGTCGGCAAAAGCAGCCGAGTATTGTTTCTGTAAATCAGCGTTTTGCGCGGCTGCATCAACCACGCGCAACTGAAACAGGTTGTTGTTCAGTTCAAGATTCTCGTGCTGCGAGTGAATGTCAATCAGATGGCGGCCTAAATCTTTGAGTGCGTTCAGGTTAACTGGTGTATCATTGACAAACGCACGCGATTTGCCATTGGTGAGCAGTTCGCGGCGGATTATCGTTTCGTCCTGATAATCAAGGTCAAGTTCTTCAAAAATCTTTTCAAGGTGATACGGCTTGACGTTGAATGTGGCCTCAACCACGCATTTTTGCCCAGCATTGCCGATGGCCGCAGTGTCGGCGCGATTGCCGAGAGCCAGCATCAGCGCACCAAGCAGAATGGATTTTCCCGCGCCAGTCTCGCCCGTGAGCGTCGAAAAACCGTCGGTTAAATCCACCGTCAACTCATCGATGAGCGCATAGTTCTGTATGTGAATCTGATGTAACATCCTCTGTTTTAATCGTTGACGGCTGCCACAACACCCCAAATGACTCCACCCGTAAGAACTCCGAGCGCACCGCTAACCATTCGCTGCTGGCTGATAGCGGCCTGTGCACCAAGCAGATAGAATTCGTCATCGGCCATGCCAGGATTTTTGGCTTTAAGTTTTTCGGCTGATTTTGTGGTGTTGCCTATCACGAACACATAGCCAAACGGCACAATCAGGCCAACAGGAACGATGGCACTGCTGCTGCCCACATCGAATCGGATTGAAGGAACGCAGACTCCTGCGGTTGTTGCAGCAACGCCTCCTGCAAAAAATCCCCAGCAGAATCCGTGGCTGAAATCGGCTTTGCCTTGCAGAAAACGGCGCATCTGCTCAACAGTCAGTTCATCTTCGAGAGTTTCGGGCGTGTAAAGCACTTGCTCTCCATCTTTATTGCTGATTGAGAATACTTTATACGCGTTTTTGCTCTTGTGCTTTCCGTTGGGCAGTTGGTAACTGACCACAGTGTCGCCTTTGGCGGTGATTTCGACTTTGCTGTCGTTAACGAGCAGGCGCTTGCCGCGCATCAGCATAATTGTGTCTTGAGCCGAGACCGTTGCAATGCTGGCTGCGGCTAACAGACAAATAGTTATCAGTTGTTTCGCGTTCATATTCGAGATATTATCAACTCCAAAAATATGAAAAAAGTTGGAGTTGCATTCGCAAACAACCTTTCACAAAAAAAGTCGGGCAAAAAATTATGCAAATGCCTGAATATCGTGCAGTTTCTTGTACTGTCCGCCCAGAGCCATCAGTTCGGTGTGGGTGCCGCGCTCGATAATCTCGCCGTTGTGCAGAACGCAAATCATGTCGGCGTTGACAACCGTTGAGAGGCGGTGCGCAATGACAATTGACGTGCGGTTCTCCATCAAGCGGAAGAGCGCATCCTGCACCAGTTTCTCCGATTCGGTGTCGAGAGCCGATGTGGCTTCGTCGAGAATCATAATCGGCGGGTTGGCCAAAATGGCGCGCGCAATGCTGATGCGCTGCCGCTGACCGCCCGAGAGTTTGCTGCCGCGGTCGCCAACGGTGCTCTGGTAGCCGTCGGGCGTTTCCATAATGAAATCGTGCGCGTTGGCGATTTTTGCGGCCTCAACCACCTGCTCCATCGTGGCGTGCTCAACGCCAAAGGCGATGTTGTTGAATATGGTGTCGTTGAACAGGAAACTCTCTTGTCCCACAATGCCCATCAAGTGCCGTAAATCAACGATTTTCAAGTCTTTGATGTTGGTTCCGTCAACGTAGATTCCGCCGCCAATCACATCGTAGAAGCGCGGCAGAAGGTCAACCATTGTCGATTTTCCAGAACCAGACTGCCCAACAAGGGCAACGGTCTGTCCTTTTTTGACTTTCAGATTTACATCCTTGAGAACCAGATCGTTAACGTATTTGAACGATACGTTGCGGTATTCAATCTCGTTCTCGAATTTGGCTATCGGTTTCGGGTTCTCGCTGTCGCGGATGGCCACCTCGGCATTGAGCAGTTCGTCGATGCGGTCGCTTGAGGCAAGACCTTTCTGGATGCTGTACCACGCGTCGATGATTTGCTTTGCGGGCTGAATCATCTGTGAGAAAATCACCAGATAGCCTATCAAAGCCGAACTCGAAAGCGATTCATCGCCGTTCAGCACAAGGCTGCCGCCGAACCACAGCACAACAATCAGAATCAGCGAACCGAGAAATTCGCTCAACGGACTGGCCAGTTCGCGGCGGCGCATCATGCGTTTCGACTCGCGGATGAACTCATAATTCTCGCCGCTGAACGTGTTGTAAACTTTGCCGTGGGCGTTGAACGATTTGATTATCCGCAGGCCGCCCAAAGTCTCCTCAATGAGCGACATCAGACTGCCGAGTTTGCTCTGAACCACGGTGGAGTTTTTGCGCAAAGTATGACCGATTTTACCGACGATTCCGCCAGATATCGGAAGCATAATCACCACAAACAAAGTGAGTTTCGGGCTCATGTAGATGAGCAGCGCCATTGATGCAATCAGCGTTATCGGGTCCTTGAAAATCACATCGAACGAGCGGAAAACCGAGTATTCAACCTCATTCACATCGTTGGTCATGCGCGACATCACATCGCCCTTGTGCTCATCAGAATAGAAGCCGAGCGACAGGCGTGTAATCTTGTTATACAGCGAGTTACGCAAATCGCGGATGATACTGTAGCGGATGTTTATCATGGTAAGTTTTGAGGCGTACCAGAATAAGGTTTTAATCAGAATGGCAACCATTATGAATGCCGAAAGATAAACCAGTGCCGACGACTTTCCATATTCGTTTATAATGTTGACTAAATGATAGTTAAATATGCTTTTTATTGACTCCACGCTCCAGTCGAACTCAACAAGCGCGGGCGTTTCGATTGTCTGGTCGAACAGAACATCCAGGAATGGAATAACCATTGTGAATGAGCACAATCCGCCAATTGTCGAGAGCCCGATGAACAGAAAATTCAGCATCGCCTGCCCCGTGTAGCGCGGGAAAACATATTGCAATATCCGTTTTAGTCCTTTCATTATCAGTCTTTTAGAAATAAATACCAGTGTAGTTGTGCGGTGTGATATTCATCATTTCCTTCTTAACATCGTCGCTAACGTTCAGTGTCTGAATGAATTCGTGAATCGATTGTTCGGTAACCTTCGAGTTGGTGCGAGTCAGTTCCTTGAGCGTCTCGTAGGGTTTCGGGTAGCCTTCGCGGCGCAGAATGGTCTGCAGGGCTTCGGCAACCACGCTCCAGTTGGCTTCAAGGTCGCTCTTCAGTTTGTCTTCGTTAAGTATCAGTTTTCCAAGGCCTTTCTGCAGCGATTTGAGTGCGATGACGGTGTGGCCGAGCGGCACGCCAATGTTGCGCAGAACGGTCGAGTCGGTCAGGTCGCGCTGCATACGCGAGATGGGCAGTTTGGCCGAGAAGTGCTCAAACACAGCGTTTGCCACGCCCAGGTTGCCTTCGGCGTTCTCAAAATCGATTGGGTTCACCTTGTGCGGCATTGCCGACGAGCCAACTTCACCCGCCTTAATTTTCTGCTTGAAATACTCCATCGAAATGTATGTCCAAATGTCGCGGCAAAGGTCGATAAGTATGGTGTTGATACGTTTGAAGTTGTCGAAGATGGCGCCAAGGTCGTCGTAATGAGCAATTTGCGTGGTTGTTTGCAAGCGCTCCAGATGCAGGATGTTGCCCACGAAATTGTTGGCGAACTCAACCCAGTCAATTTCAGGATAGGCCACCATATGGGCGTTGAAGCCGCCTGTGGCGCCACCGAATTTTGCCGAGCAAGGAATGCTCTTGAGCAGTTCCAATTGCTTGTTGAGCCGCTCGACAAACACCATCAACTCTTTGCCAAGTCGCGTTGGTGAAGCGGGCTGACCGTGAGTGTGCGCCAGCATTGCCACGTGCTTCCACTGCTCGGCCATATCAGCCAAAGTGTTGATAATCTGCTCAATGAGCGGATAGTAAACATCTTTTATGGCATCGCGCAGCGAATAAGGAATTGCCGTGTTGTTGATGTCCTGCGACGTCAGACCGAAATGGATAAACTCCTTGTAATCAGCCAGTCCCAACACGTCGAACTTCTCTTTCAGGAAATACTCAACCGCCTTCACATCGTGGTTGGTTGTCTTCTCTATCTCCTTGATACGCAGCGCATCGTCGAACGAAAAGTCGTTGTAGATTTTGCGGATTTTGCCGAAGCAGTTTTTGTCAACGCCTGCAAGATTCTTGAGCGGAATGTTGCAAAGTGCTATAAAATACTCACATTCAACCAAAACGCGGTAGCGGATGAGTCCGAATTCCGAGAAATAGTTGTCGAGCGATTCGGTTTTTGAGCGATAGCGGCCGTCAATGGGGCTTATTGCTGTCAATTCGTTGAGTTCCATATCTTTATATAAGTTTTAAGTTCTGAAGTTATAAGTTTTAAGTCGGTTTTCTGTTGGCAACCGTTTTGCTCGGTCACTATTCAAAAAATCGGCGGCCAAAGATACCTATAGGCGGCTAACTTTAAAAACTTTTCGGCGTTTTTAGCCCGAAAAAAGTTCGGCAGACAGAATGTCATTCTATACGTAAGGCATTTTTAGGGGTGGTTTAGATATAAATTCTATTATCAGGCTAATTGTGGTTGTATTTTCCATAATTTAATTGTTGTTTGGTGGATATTTCTGTCGCATTGTACTTTTGCCTGTCAAAACACAGAAAAAATATGTCACAGAAAACTATTAAAAGACAGACAAAAGCGATACATACGCAGTTTGCGCGCCGCGACGCCTACGGGGCAATAAGTATGCCGGTTTATAACACGGTGGCCTATCAGTTTGACGACGCCAAGACAATGTCCGACGCGTTCTGCGGACGCATTGAAGCACCTGACTACTCGCGCGTTGAAAATCCGACAGTTACCTACTTCGAGTCGAAGGTGAAGGCAATCACCGGGGCAACCCACGTGACGGCTTTCAATTCGGGTATGGCGGCCATCGCGTCAACGTTCATCGCCCTTGCGGGGAATGGGAAGAATATTGTGGCGTCGAAACACCTTTTCGGCAACACTTTCAACCTGATAACCCGCACGCTGGCGCGATTTGGCGTTGAAGCGCGCGTCTGTAATATGAACGATGTTGAACAACTGCGCTCTAAAATCGACGATAACACCTGCTGCGTTTTTCTTGAAGCGGTGTCGAATCCGCAGCTCGAAGTGGCTGACTTGCAGCAGATTGCGCAGGCGGCTCACGCGTGTAATGTTCCGCTGATTGTCGATTCCACGGCCATTCCGTTCACCGAGACGCACTTGTCCGACTTCGGCGTTGATATTGAGTTGGTTTCGAGCACCAAATACGTCTCGGGCGGCGCCACATCGCTTGGCGGCCTTGTCATCGATTACGGCGCGGTTCCCGGCTTTCACGAGCGGATTGCGTACGAGATTCTGTTCAATCTGGGCTCGTATATGACCCCGCACGCCGCCTATATGCAGACTCTCGGCCTTGAGACGCTGGACGCGCGCTACCGTGTGCAGTCGGCCAACGCGCTTAAACTTGCAAAGAAACTGCAAAAGTTAAAAAGCATAAAATCAGTAAATTATATCGGTTTGCCCGACAATCCGTACTACGAGCGGGCGCAACGGCAGTTTGGCCCGACCGGCGGCGCAATGCTCACCATCGACCTTGCCGACCGCGACGCCTGTTTCAGCTTCCTGAACCGCCTGCAGCTCATTCTGCGCGCCACCAACCTGTTCGACAACAAGACGCTGGCAATTCACCCGGCATCAACTATCTTTGGAAACTTCACCAACAGGCAGCTGAGCGAAGTGGACGTCAAGCAGACAACCATCCGCTTAAGCGTTGGTCTTGAAGATGTTAACGACATTTTTAAAGATATTAAACAGGCTTTGGGATGAAATATAATTTTGATGAAGTGATTGACCGCGCTGGCAGCAACGACCTTAAACACAGCGTTTTGCAGCAGCGTTACGGTCGAGCCGATTTGCTTCCGCTCTGGGTGGCCGATATGGATTTTGCCACGCCGCCTTTTGTTGTTGACGCTCTTCGGCGACGCGTTGAGCACCCCATTTACGGCTACACCGCCACGCCCGACGAGCTTTGGACGTCGATTCAGCGCTGGATTCTGGACCACCATCAGTGGCAGATTGAGCGCGAATGGCTGACTTACGTGCCGGGTGTTGTGAAAGGTATCGGTATGGCAATCAATGCCTTGCTGAAACCCGACGAGCGCGTCATCATTCAGCCGCCGGTCTATCATCCGTTCCGCCTGACCACGCTTGGCAACGGCCGCGAAGTGGTGAACAATCAGCTTTGCGAAGTAACCGCCAACGGCGCGCTCACCGGCTACCGTATGGACCTTGAACTGCTTGAGCGTCAGGCTGCCGACCCGCGCAACCGGATGCTGGTGATAAGCAATCCGCACAACCCCGGCGGCATTGTCTGGGACCGCGCAACGCTTGAGCGCGTGGCCGACATCTGCGACCGCAACAACGTCATCGTCATCAGCGACGAGATTCACTGCGACCTGACTCTTTTCGGCCACCGCCACATTCCGTTTGCCACCGTTTCGGAAGCCGCCGCGCGTTGCAGCATCACGCTTGGCGCGCCGTCGAAAACATTCAACATTGCCGGAATTGTGAGCTCATACGCCATTGTGCCCAACCCGGCTCTGCGCCGCCCGCTGTTCAAGTGGATGTCGGCCAACGAGTTCGACGAGCCGACGCTTTTTGCGCCCATTGCCACCATTGCGGCCTTCACGCAAGGCGAAGAGTGGCGCCGCCAAATGCTTGATTATGTTGAAGAAAACGTGCTGCTTGTTGAACACTTCTGCACCGATAACCTACCGAAAATCAAACCGTTGCGTCCGCAGGCATCGTTCCTTGTCTGGCTCGACTGCCGACAGATCGGACTCAACCACACCCAACTGAACGACCTATTTATAAATCGCGCCCGTCTTGCACTGAACGACGGTGAAATGTTTGGTCCTGGCGGCGAAGGATTTATGCGGCTCAATGTTGGCACGCCGCGCGCTGTCTTGCAAGAAGCGCTGGAACGATTGAAAAATGCTTTGAAGTGAAGTTTTATTCTGTTTTTTGAGGGGCTCGTGACGAAAGTTGCGGGCCTTTTTAACCTACCAAACTACCATGTTGGTAGAATTTTATTCCACGCATATGGCTTATTTGAGGGGGTGTAAAGAATTGGATTCTATGAAAGTGGATTTTGTAGTTGTATTTTCTGTTATAATCAAACTATTTGGTGGATATTTCCAAACATTGCACTTTTGCATCGTCAAAAATGAGACGAGAGAAATGAAACAGAATAAAACAATGGAAATGACAAGACGAATGCGAATGTGTTGCTGTTGCAACGAGTGAGATTGGAAGTGCGGACCGTGGCGCCGCTGTAAACGAAGGCCACAACAATCTTTAATAAATACAATATCAATACTTTAAAAACGAAAATACAATGAAAAAGATAATATATACAGTAGCAATTGTTTTAGGATTTCAGGCATCGGTTTTGGCTCAAAGCCAACAAGTTACGGTGCACGTGCCAAATTCGGTCAAACCGCTTGTTGAGAAGTGGGCCGACGAATACAGCAAGACCAACGCGGGCGTTGAGTTTGTGTTTAAGGCAGGCAAGGCGCAGGCTGGCGAGAAGAACAGCCTTTCGGTTGTGAGCAACAGCGCTGACGGTGTGAACTTTGCGCGCTATGCGGTGCTGCCCGTTTCTGCCAAAGAGTCGGAAGCGGCGGGGCTGATTGGTCGCCGCCTGAACGCCAAACGGATTAAGGCGCTCTTCTTTGTTGAGGACCTGTTTGAGGACGACGAGCCGACAGCCACCGAGCAGAAAATCCACATCTACACCGCAACTGGCCAACAGTCGGTGTCGCGGTTCTATGCCGAGCATTTCGACGAGGCGGCTGCCGACTATCGCGGAAAGAAGATTTCGGGCGACGACTCTTACCTGACAGAGGCCGTGAGTCGCGACCCGTGGGGCGTCACAATCAACACATTGTCAAATATTTTCGACCTTGAGAGCCGCCAACTGAAGAAAGACATCGCTCTGCTGCCGCTCGACCTTGACAAACAGGGTGAGCAGGTGCTGGCCGACGGCCAACTCGACGAGATTCTGACACTGCTCGAGCACGCACGCTACAGCGAGATTCCTGTGGGCAACGCGGCTTTCGCCTACGACCACTCGAACGCGCTGCTCAACGATTTTGTGCAGTGGACGCTGACAAACGGCGCGCAGTATCTGCACCAATACGGCCTGCTGAAACTGCCATCGAAAGACCTGGCACAGGAATAGTCTGATTACCAACATCATAAAAGTTTTTGAATACAGGGGCGGGCCGCTCGGTCCGCAACCCTTTCACTCGGATTTTATCTATGAAAAAGATATTACTCATAATTATAATTGCTTTTGTGTCAGCAAGTTCGGCGTCGGCGCAGACCACCACCATAACTGGCCGCGTGACCGACGCTCGGACGGGCGACCCGCTCATCGGGTCAACCATTGTGCCGACAACGGGCAACGAACTGGGCACGGTGGCCGACCTTGACGGCAACTTCACGCTCAAAACAAAAGTGAAACTTCCGCTCACGCTGCTGATTCAGTTTGTGGGCTACCGCTCGCAGGAAATCGACGTGTACGAGGCATCGGAACCCATTGAAATTCAACTGACTGAAAACCTGAACAAGTTGAGCGAGGTGGTTGTGGTGGGCTACGGCACGCAGAAACGCACGCAACTGACGGGCAGCGTGGCCACGGTCAAAGCCGAAGCCATCAGCCGCACGGCGGCGCCATCGGTTGACAAGGCGTTGAGCGGAAAGGTTGCGGGACTGGCCGTTACGGCAAGCAGCGGACAGCCTGGCGCCGACAGTCACATCCGCATCCGCGGCGGTAACTCGGTGAATGCGAGCAACGAACCGCTCTACGTGATTGACGGCTTCATCTATTTCAAGGACGCGGCCAACACGGGCACGGGCCTGGGCTCGATTGAGGGCAGTCTGAATCCGCTCTCGACGGTGAACCCCGACGACATTGAGTCGGTTGAGGTGCTGAAAGACGTCTCTGCGACAGCCATTTACGGGTCGCGCGGTGCGAACGGCGTGATTCTGATAACGACCAAAAAAGGCAAGGCGGGCGAGAAATTCGGCGGCATTGTCTATGGATACAGCATCGGCTTGAGCCGCGTGAGTCACAAACTCGACTTGCTTAACGCGACGGAATGGGCTGATTTTCAGAAGAAATATTTCAGCAACAAGGGCAGTTACACCGACGAGCAGATTGCGGCTCTGGGCAGCGGCACCGACTGGCAGGACGCCGTTCTGCGGACGGCCGTTCAGCAGGTGCACGACTTGAGCGTGAAGGGGGCGGGCGACAAGAGCCGCTACACCTTCTCGGCCAACTATACCGACCAAGACGGTATTGTTTTAAATTCTGGTTTTCAACGATATAACTTCCACACCAACGTGGAATGGGAACCGCGCAAGCAGGTGCGCTTCGGCGTGAACGCAACTTACGGACGCATCCGTCAGCGCGGCCTGACGACCACCGAAAAGCAGGTTTTCAACTCGTCGCCATTCTCGGCTGGAATCACCAACAGTTTCGTCTATGCGCTGCTTATGCCGCCTGTGGTTGAGGTTTATAACGCCAACGGCGACTACAATTTCAGCAACCCATACGAGTACGCCTATTTCGCCATCGGCGACCACGCGGCCAACCCTGTTTACGACCTTCGCGAAAGCGTGGCCGAAAACCTTAACAACTATCTGCTCTCGAATGTTTGGGGCAGTTATACGGTTGGCAATCTGACACTTAAAGCGTCGGTCGGACTGAACAGCGAGCATTTGACGCAGAACACTTTTTCGGGCGCGTACACGTCGCTGGGCCTTGCCACTGAAGGCGTGGGCGGCACGGGCAACCGTCAGACCGACGTTTGGCAGCAGGAATACACGGCCACCTATCAGAAGGATTTGGGCGGCAGCCAATCGATTGATTTTCTGGCAGGTTTCACACGTCAGACATCAACATCGACCAACAGCGTTGTGCGCACCAATCACTTCACAAACGAGGTGCTGAAACAGTACAATTTGGGCGACGGCTCGGGCATCTATACGCCGCAGACGGGCATCAGCGAGGCAAAATTGAATTCGCTCATTGCACGCGTAAACTACACATTGAGTGATAGATACAACTTGACGGCCACTTTCCGCGCCGACAATTCGAGCCGCTTTGCGCACAGTCACCGCTGGGGCTATTTCCCATCGCTCGGACTGTCGTGGAACGTTGATAAAGAGGCGTTTATGAGCACTTTCAGCAAGGTGACCTACCTGAAAATCCGCTTGACGGGCGGCGTTGTGGGCAATCAGGAAATCAGCGATTATGCTTTCACAACTTCGTATGCCACAGGCTCTTACGGCGGTTCGAGCAGTTACGCGAAGAAGAACACGGCCAACGACAACTTGAAGTGGGAAACCACGGCAAGTTACAATGCGGGTTTCGATTTGGGACTGTATAACAATAAGTTAGACTTTGTTTTCGACATCTATTACAAGAAAACGAGCGACCTTCTGCTCGACGTGCCCGTGGGCTTCTCGACGGGCGTGACAACACAGTTGCAAAACGTTGGAAATGTGGTGAATAAAGGCGTTGAACTGGCAGTGAACACAACGCTGGTTGAACGCAAACGGCTGTCGTGGACGGCATCGGTGAACGCCGCACTGAACCAAAACCGAATCACCGATATGGGAACGACCAATAATGTGATTCAAGGTTCTGACAATCAGCAGATTCTGCGCAAGGGCGAGCCGCTGGGCGCGTTCTACGGGCTGAAGTTCAGCGGCATTGTGCAGAGCGGCGAGGACGTGACCAAACTGCCAACCATCAACGGTCAGACGCCGCAGCCTGGCGACCTGAAGTTTGAGGACACCGACGGCAACGGCCGCATCGACGGCAACGACCGCGTGATTCTGGGCAGCATCCAACCGAAACTGACTGGCGGATTCTCGACGCAGGTGAACTGGAAAGGCATCGATTTTTCGGCATCGTTCGGGTTCAGCGTGGGCAACAAGGTGTATAACGCGCTGGGCCGCAGGCTCGAACTGACGGGCGATTCGTACAATGTTCTGGCAACCGTCAAGGACTCGTGGACACCCGAAAACGGCGGCAACACGCTGCCGCTGGCAAGCCGTCCGCGTCCGTTCGCCCACATCGACAGCCGATATGTGCAAAACGCTGGCTATCTGAAACTTCGCGAACTGACCATCGGCTACAACGTGCCGCTTCCAAAGGAATACAACGCGCAGTTGCGGGTGTTTGCCACGGGCAGCAACCTGCTCACCGCCACACGCTACAAGGGCTACGACCCCGAAGTGGCAAGTGGCACTGATTCAGGCGTTTATCCCGCTTCGCGCAGTGTGGTTGCGGGGGTGAAACTGACGTTGTGATTATCGCACAGACGACACAGAATACACTGATTTACACAGAATTATCAATTAACAATTAATAATTAACAATGAACAATTTGGCCGAAGGGCTGAAACAGATAAAACGGAATATTAACATTTAAAATATTAAATATCAAGGAAATGGAAATGTTAAAATTGAATCAGCGGTTTAGAATCGGGTGGTTCATAGCAGAGGTTTGAAAAACTTAAAATAAAGCAATTAAAAAACAATAAATCAACAATTTAAAAACATTTGAAATTATGAATAAGAGAATTTTTTTAGCAGTTATTGCATCAGCACTTTTGGCAGGATTTTCGTCGTGCAAAGAGGATAACGACGACGAGAATCAGATTGATACAGAGAACGTTGTGGCCGACGACGCAAGCGCCATTTCGCTTGTGAACGGCGTTTACAGCCACTGGCAGCCGCTCTCGTCATCGTTCTCGTTCATCATCGAACTGAATTCCAACAAGTTGACATCGTTTGAGGGCGAAGAGAGCGAGGCTGGCCCCGTGAACAGCCGCTTTGAGCAGGAACCGACAACCTGGTATCAGGTGAAAATTTTCAACCATCTGTTTCTTGGCATCGCGCAAGCGAACGAGGCAATTACCACAGTATCAAACTCTTTGAAGGCTGGCAAGATAAGTCAGCAAGGCTACAACGCAGCCGTGGGCAAGGCCAAATTCCTTCGCGCGCTGGCCTATTTGAAACTCACCCAACTTTGGGGCGAGGTGCCTGTGTTCACCGAAGAGGGCGGCTCAACCACCGAGCGTCAGAGCATCGACAAGGTTTTTGAGCAGATTGTCAGCGATTTCACTGCTGCTGAAGAGTTGCTGAACGACTACAACGGCGACCCGCGCATTCCGTCGAAACAGGCCGCTCAGGGCTTGCTGGCCCGCGCTTATCTGGTTTGGGGCGATAACCCGCTGTCACAGAGCGAGGTGGCAGCCATCGCGGCAACGCAAACCGACCCTGCTTTCACTAAAACCGACGCCCGTCTGGAAAAGGCCGTTGAGTACGCTAACAAGGTGATTTCGAGCGGGAAACTGGCTCTGGACCCCGAATACAACAAACTCTGGGGACGCGAGTATGAGAGCAACAAACGCGGCACCAACGAGCATCTGTTCACCATTGCCCACGACGGTGACGAGTTTGACGCTCAGGGCAACCACCAAACACACTGCTCGTGGACATTCCCGTTCCAAAACGGTGAGAACGGCAGCGGCTACAGCCAAAACCACACTGAGGTTCCTGACGACAACCTTTACGACGACTGGTTTGCTGAGCAGCCCAACGACAAACGTCTGGCTGAGACTTACTTCACCAAGATTATGAACCCTGAGGACGGCAAAACCTACAATTACTACTCGCCCGTTTACACGCCAATTAACGGCAAGGGTGTTGACCAAAGTTACGAAAACGCTGAGAATATTGAGATTACGCACAACTCGGTTGACCGCATCGAGATTCGTTACGCCGAAGTGCTGCTCATCAAGGCTGAGGCGCTTGTGCAACTTGGCCGCAATGGCGAGGCTGCTGAGCCGTTCAACCAACTGCGCACCCGCGCTGGCATTGAGACTGTTGCCGCCCCGACCTTCGACCAAATCAAACGCGAGTGGGACTACGAGTTCACCTACGAGCAGTTCTCGGTTCTCAACTCTTATCGCTGGAAAGATTTGATTTCGTCGGTGCAGAAAGTGAAGAATTACAAGCACTTTGCTGACGACTGGAAAACATCGCTCGGCAACACCTACACCGCCGACCAAGAGGCTTACTTCACCAAAATCCACAACCACCTTGTGGCCAAATACAACAACGTGAAGGGCCGCCACTACCGTCAGCCGATTCCGACAGGCCTGAAGGGCGAGGATTTGGGAATCGCACAGAATCCTGGGTATTAAAGTTTAAAGTTTAAAAGTTTAGAGTTTGGTTATTAAATAGTTAGGTTTTGGGCATTGTTGTTGGGGAAATTGAGAATCAGCGCAAAGGGCACTCAGTTTTCTCAACAGCAAGGCGCTCAATCCGATTAACTTAAAAGATTGTTGAACTAATAATTAAGCGTATGAGGAAATTTACAAGAATATATCTATTAGTTATTTTTGCCATTGCGGGCATTGCGGCTTTCACGGCGTGCAGCGACGACGACGAGGACGAAGTCGCCAACAATGCGGGTGAGCACGTTGCCATAGGTGGCACAGTGGGTGAGGTTGTTGACCTTGGATTGTCGGTCAAATGGGCTAGCCAAAACCTTGGAGCGGCATCGCAGGAGGATTTCGGCAAGTATTTTGTCTTCGGAGAAACGGCCCCAAAAGACAATTACACTTGGGACACCTACAAATGGGGCACTGCCGAGACGCTGACCAAATATCAGTTGTCGTCGGTTGACAATTCGGTACAGAACGGTCGCATTCTCGAACTTGACGACGACGCCGCACGTGTCAACTGGGGCGGCAAATGGCGCACCCCAACTCAAAGGGAGATTCTCGAACTCATTAAAAACACCACGTGGAAATGGAAGAGTGTGAACGGCGTTAACGGACACGAAATTGTTGGACCTAACGGGAACAGTATTTTCATTCCTGCCGCTGGTTATCAGAACGGTACTGAGACATACAACGTTGGCACGAAAATCGTCCTGCTCTCTTCATCACTTATGGGTTGGACCACTTATGACGACATCAACTACGTTTCCATCGGAAGCGGATTTGCGCCGCAGTGGGCTCTGAACAATAGGGAATGGGGACGCAGCATACGCCCTGTTTGGGAATAAATTTAGTCAGAATCCTGGATATTGATTTTGTGAGCATTTTCAATACAGTTTTAAAGTCAAGGCACGGTGCACGGAAAATGTGCATCGGCCTTTATCAAACTCTTTAATAATGATTTAAACCATTACTGAATATGAAAAATACTATAAGAAAATATTTATTGGTCATTTTTGCCATTGCGGGCATTGCGGCTTTTACGTCTTGCAACTCGAACGACGACGACGGGACACCCGACATTGAGATTCCTGGAATAACTTTCGACGGCGATATTGACTGCTGCTCGGCCGAAGAGGCGCTGCAAGTTTACAAGTTCCTGCAAACGGTGAAGATTCTGCCCGAACTGTCGCTCTCGATTGACGGAAAATACGACATCACGGCCTACGCTGCCGCTGGCGGGTTTCACACGGGCTACAACGAAATCTTTTTCGTGGCCACGAAAAAAATATCTGGAAACTACATCAAGAATTTTGAAATCAGCGATTTGACACCGCTAATGCATATGGTTAAAATGGATATGTACCACAGCACGCCTGTGGGCGCCGTCGAGAGTTTCGACAGCAGCATTCTGGCTGTGAAGCGCGGTTGGGTGTCGTTTGTAATGAGCAGCAGCGACGGCGGCACGTGGGCGCTGGCCTACAATGCCAAAGTGCTCGGAACCACTGGCGCGACCGAACCCATCGACATCACGGTGAACGCACTGCCCGAAGGTCAGGCCTGGGTTAAGAGTTTCAAGGTTGGCGACGACACCTATTACCTTTCGGTTGTCAATCCAACCAATTGGAAGACAGGTACTAACGAAATTGTTGCCTACGTGTCGAAAAAGAGCACGCCTGCCAAAACGCCGTATGCGTTGGCCGCAGAGCGCTTCACCATCGAGATTGACCCGCGTATGCCCGATATGGGCAACCACACGTCGCCCGACAACACGGCTCTCACCCGTCAGGACGACGGCAGCAACCGCGGCACCATCAATCTGACAATGACTGGCCTGTGGCGCATCCACCTGACTGTCAAGGACGCGGAAGGAAATGTGGTTGCAGGTGGCGACGATTTGAGCGACGGCTACAGTTCGCTCTTCTGGGACGTGACGATTTGAGAAGTTCGGATTTAAGATTTTGTGATTTAATCGGAAGGCTTAAGGCCTGGCAGATAATGGGCGGGGATGTAGGTCCCCGCTTTTTTGTCAAATAAGCAGGGATGGCGTGTTCAGTCAATTATTGCGGATTTAATCCGCCACAAGCCGCCGCCCCATTTCGTTCAGCGCGACAAAGCGGTAGCGTTGCGATGTTGTGGAAACTTCAGAATAGCCGCGATGATTGGCTTCGGCCTTTTTGCGGAGCGTTTCGTTGGTGGCTTTGATTATGGTTGGCATAAGGAACATTTGTTCAGAAGGTTCCAATAGCAGAAGCCTACCTTGTGAGCAAGCATTGAAATAAAGACCGCCTGGTTTATAATAACGTGCTTGTGGGGAGTCTTCAGCAGGGAAACCGTTGTTGAGAAGAACAATCAACGGGCATCCTTGTTCGCGAATCGTTCGTGCAACGATTTGTTCACCTTTGCTGATGGCAGCCGTGTAAGTTACAGCACCATTGTGTGCGGCTGTTAATGCCGATTGTAACTGTTGATTTATTTGTTCGCTGGTGGCGCTGCGTGATATTTCTATTAACTGGCGGTCGGGCCAATCTAACAGAAAATGATTGCCTAATGATGTGAATGTTAGCCCCCGAACTTCGGTTTGGCGGTGCAATCGGAAAAGGTCAGGATTCTGTTTTCGCAACCAAGCCCGCTCGGCATTGGCATAAACATAGTTTATCATTGCGGCAAGTTGGCCTTTATGGGTGAGCACGCGATAAAACGGTGGCGCGTCGTAAATGTTGCCGACGAATCCCAATTTGCGCGCTTCGGCTTTGCAGCCTTGCATATAACCACGCACTACTTCTTTTATGCTATGTGGCATTGTGCGGGTGACCTGCAAAACAATGTGATGATGGTCGGGCATAACTTTGTCGGCAAGGATTTTTATTTCAGGGCATCGTTCAAGCAAACGGCGTTGCTGATTAATGAGCACCCAACCAATTGGTGTCTTTTCTACTATGGCTTGCGAGCCGTCGTGAGTAAGTGTTCCGAAAATGGGTTGGCGGGCATTGGCCACCATTGTTACGTGCACAATGCACGGGTTGCGCCATACACCTGGTTTCTGCCATTCAAAGGTTTCGTTGTTATCCATTGTTGGTGCTTATTTGTTGTGGCGGGAATGCGATTCCCGCTGAAACGACTGAACATCAGGTCGTTTTTTCGTTATACAAATGTATCATAACGTTGTGATGTGGGCAAATAAAAATCAGGCTTTCGGTCTTTTAGGGTTTAAATCTGCTGAAATCGGTTAGAGAAAAATACCCAATAATTTCACAAAAATAAACCTATCAACCCTATAGGTTGGTAGAAAATAATATTTATCTTTGCACCATCATTAAAACATACAAGACGAGGGCGCAGACTGGAATTTGATTTGGTAAATCTCACGAAATCAGGCAAGTTGGCGCCATCAAACTAAAATTAAAAACATAGATAGAGAATGGTATCATTACTGATTATATCGACATTACTGACCACCGCCACAGACACCACGGTGGCCCGCGAACTGACTGTGGACGAAGTGGTTATCGTTTCCACTGCGTCGCAGGGTGGACGGCGGGCGGTGAAGGGGCAGGCGGCAAGCATCGACGAGCACATTGGCAACCTGCGCAATGTGGCAATGGTGCGGCGCGGCTCGTACGCGTGGGAACCTGTGGTGAACAATATGCCCACCGAGCGCCTTTCGACAACCATCGACGGAATGAAGATTTTCTACGCCTGCACCGACAAAATGGACCCTGTGACGTCGTATGTTGAGAGTGGTAACTTGCAGACTATCAGCCTGAACAGCGGTCTTGACGGCAATCCGCAGGCCACGGGCAACATCGGCGGAAGCCTTGATTTGCGGCTGCGGAAGGCTGGTTTCGACGCCGACCCGCTGCGGGTGAACCTGTCGGCGGGGCACGAGTGGAACGGCCACGTGCAGGTGTATGGCGCCGACGCGGCTCTGAGCGGCCATCGCGCTTACGCGAACATTGGCGCCTTCTACCGACGGGCCGAGAATTACAAGATTGGCGGCGGCGAGCGGCTGCAGTTCTCGCAATTCCACAAAGTGAATGTTTTCAGCAATTTAGGCTTCCGCTTGACGGATAACGACGCCCTGGAAGCCACCTTCATCTTCGACCGCGCCACCGACGTGGGCTATCCTGCCCTGAATATGGACGTGGGACTGGCCCGCGGCATCATTACATCGCTGTCAGTCAAGCATTTGTTTGGCTGGGCGAGTTGGGAAACGAAGGTTTACTACAACCACATCACCCACGAAATGGACGACACGCAGCGGCCCGACGTCGAGATTCATATGGATATGCCTGGACGCAGCCGCACGGCGGGGCTCTACAGCCTTCTCACCGCATCGCGAAAGCGCCACGACCTGGCTCTGAACTACGACCTTTACCACAACCGCCGCTTTGCCGATATGACAATGTACCCTGGCGGCGCGGCGCCAATGTATATGGTGACCTGGCCCGACGTGGCGACGCTCAACACGGGGCTGGCGCTGACGGACAATATCGGCTTGACCGAAAACCAACAGGTGCGGCTCTCGGCAAAGGTTGCGTGGCAGCATCAGCGGCTCGACAACGAAGAAGGCTACCACGCGCTGAAGGTGTTTTTTCCCGCAATGACCGACGCCTACTATCAGACCACGGGGCGGGTGGCGGCGAGTTACCGCGTGCAGTTGGGCGGCCTGCAACTGTCGGCTGGGGCTGGCTGGGGAAGCCGCGCGCCAACGGTGACCGAAGCCTACGGATATTATCTGAACAACACGTTCGACCAATTCGACTACATCGGCAATCCGCACTTGAAAAACGAGTCGGCTTTTGAGTTGAACGCGGCCCTGAAATGGCGTGTGGGCGCGACTTTGCAGGTGGGCATCGACGGCAGCGCCTTCCGTTTTGCCGATTACATCATCGGGCATCTCGAAGAGCGCATCTCGCCAATGACCGTGGGCGCTGAAGGCGTGAAGGTGTACGGCAACATCAGCCGCGCCACCATTGCCAACGCGTCGGCAACGGCCGAATGGCAGCCGCTTAAATGGCTGAATCTGAACGGTAAACTGAGCATCGGCTCGGGCCGCGACGCCGACAACGACCCGCTGCCGCTGATTGCGCCCCTGGGTTGGCAGACGCAAATGGGGCTGAACCACGGGCAGTGGCAGGCGCAGGTTGTTCTGCGTGGAAACGGCCGTCAGAGCCACTTTGCGGCCAAATACGGCGAGACCGAAACACCCGCGTGGACCGTCTGCGACCTGTCGGCACTCTGGCAGCGGCTAATTGGCAATAAAAGGCTGACTGTCAGGGCGGGAATCGAGAATCTGCTCGACAAACGTTACGCCACTTACGCCGATTGGAACGAGATTCCGCAAAAGGGGCGGAATGTTTTTGTGAATTTGACGGTTGAATGGTAAGGGGGGAGAAGGTGAGAGTTTAGAAGTTAAGGGTTGAGAAAGTTGAGATAGAAAAGATAGGGGGGCAATTGGGTATGAATAAAAAAAAGGAAACACCTACTAATGACGCTCAATACCGCATACTGTTAGTAAATGTTTCCATTCGCAAATATAATTGTTTTTTGATATAACAAATAGATTTTAAGGATTTTTCCGATTTGGTTTGAGAGTTGAGAAAGTTGAGAAAGGTTGGTTATCTGAACAGCGAAGCGACTCAACTTTTGCTCAACAGCGAAGCGCTAAACTTTCCTAACTTCGATTCACCGATTAAACGATTGAACAATTAAACAAAATAGACTATGAAACAATTAGTTATCTGGATTGGCGCGCTGGTTTTGGGCGCGGTTTTAGGCATTCTGGGCGTGGGCGCCATCGACGCCGTTGCCAATTTTGTGGCCACCGTTTTCACGCGGCTGTTCCAACTGCTGGCAATGCCCACCATTCTGCTTGTGGTGATAAGCACGTTCGCCACTTTCGGTTCGAAGGGCTCGGGGCCGATTTTCCGCCGAACGGTCGTTTACACGCTGCTCACCACGGTGGCTGCGGCCGCTGTCGGTGCGGTGCTTTTCGTGCTGGTCAAGCCCGAAAACATTCCCGCGGGTGCGTTTGCCGCCACTGCCGAGCCGTCGGCGCAGACGCTCACCTACGCCGACCATATTCTTGGCGTTGTGCCGAACAATTTTCTGCGTCCGTTGCTCGAAGGTAACGTGCTGTCGCTCTTGCTGATAGCGTTTGTTGTGGGCATAGGCTTGTCGCGATTGCCCGAATCGGACAACAAGGCTGCGGTGGTCCGCTTGATACTCGGCCTTCAGGAACTGCTTTTTCTGCTTATCCGCTGGATAATCAAGATTTTACCCATTGGCATTGTGGCCTTTGCAGCGCAACTCACGGCGCAACTTGGCGCAGGCGTTGTGGCTGGCTCGTTGGGCAAGTATCTGCTTGTGGTTCTGGGCGGAAACGTGGTGCAGTTCTTTGTTGTTCTGCCGCTGTTTTTGATAGTGCGCGGGCTCAATCCGCTGACGGTTTTGGGCCGAATGGCGCCCGCCGTCCTAACCGCCCTGTTCACCAAAAGCAGCGCGGCCACCCTGCCCGTGACAATGGATTCGGCCGAGCGTCGGCTTGGCGTCCGCCCCACCGTGGCGCGCTTTGTGCTGCCCGTCTGCACCACCGTCAATATGAACGGCTGCGCGGCCTTCATTCTGGTCACTTCACTTTTCGTGATGCAAAACGGCGGCACGCCCATAACCTTCTCAACCATAGCGCTTTGGCTGCTAATTTCGGTGGTTTCGGCCGTTGGCAACGCGGGCGTCCCGATGGGCTGCTATTTCCTGACGCTTTCGCTGATGTCGGGCGTCGGTGCCCCGATAGGCGTTCTGGCCGTCATTCTGCCGTTCTACACCATTATCGATATGATTGAAACCGCCGAAAACGTCTGGTCCGACTCGTGCGTCTGCGCAATGACCGATAAGGATTTGCGGGGCGAAACGGTGAGCGCGTGACGGTGTATCGATACGTATAAAAGGCGGACATTTGTAGGAACGTGCCGCGTCAGCAAATAGTAATCCATTGATTAAGACTAGATTACCATTGACCGTTTTCTTTGCAGCCGCACTGCACCTTGGCTGTGCCGCGTGGTGCGACATTGTTTTTGTGCTCGATAAAAAGGCGGCTTTCGGCAACGGCCATATTGCCGTGATGGTTGGCGATGAGCAGCGCGGCTGGCATTACGTCTCGATAAACGGAACCGAAGGAATGCCCAAGCCGTGGGGCTTCAACACCCTGGCGGACCGCGACATTCTGATAACCGACACTTCAGGCGCTGTGGTCGGCAATCTGCGCCAAGCCATACGGCGCGCCGACATTGTCAACGGCCCGAAAAGGCACCGTTACGCGGTTTTCCGCCGCATTAGGGCGTCAGCCGACGAGGACTCGGCCGTTCTCAATGCCGCCATACAAGCCGCGTCGGGCTATCTGTACGGCATTGCTGGTCCTGGGCAGTCGTGTATCGATGTGGCGCAAACGGCTTTCTCGGCACTTGTCCGCCTTCGCCAACTCGACCAAAACGGCTCTGTGCCTGGCCAAACCGATTTGATTCCGAAAAACTGGTTCCGCAAACTCGTCGCCCGCGTGCGAGCCGTCAACCGTGCGTCGCGAAACAACCCCAACGCCATTCGTTTCTATCGCAAAATCAATAAGAAAGAGAAGATGGCTTTGAACTAAAATTCTTTCTAAACAGGACATTTTTAAAAAAAATAACCTACCAACATAGTGGGTAAGTAGAAAATTATTTTTACATTTGCAAAGTCATAAAAAATAGATGTAAAAAAATGGCAAAAGTTGCTAACAACATAACGGAACTGATTGGCCGCACGCCGCTTCTGGAACTCACCAAAATCGAGAAAGAGCAGAGGACGAAGGCGCAGATTGTGGCCAAACTCGAGTTTCTGAATCCTGGACGCAGCGTGAAGGACCGCGTGGGGCTGAAACTAATCGACGAGGCCGAGCGCAAAGGGCTTATTGGCAAGCACACGGTGATTATTGAACCCACAAGCGGCAACACAGGCATTGGTCTGGCCGTGGTGGCTGCCACGCGCGGCTATCGGCTCATTCTCACAATGCCCGACTCAATGAGTCTCGAACGCCGAGCCCTGCTCAAGGCTCTGGGTGCCGAACTGGTGCTGACGCCCGCCTATGAGGGTATGCCTGGCTCAATCCGCAAGGCAAAAGAACTGGCGGCGCAGATTGGCGATGCGTTCATTCCGCAACAATTTGAGAATCAGGCCAACCCAAAGGCGCACATTGAGACAACGGCGCAGGAAATCATTGCCGACACCGACGGGCAGATTGACATTTTTGTGGCGGGTGTGGGCACGGGCGGCACCATTACTGGCGTTGGCGAGACACTGAAGGCCTTCAATCCCGAAATCAAGGTGGTGGCCGTCGAGCCGCTGGGCAGCGCGGTGCTGTCAGGTTGCAAGCCTGGACCGCACAAGTTGCAAGGCATTGGCGCGGGCTTCATACCAAAGATTCTCAACACGCGCGTCTATGACGAGATTTTCCGCGTCACCGATGACGCCGCTTTCGAGGCCGCCCGCTACATTGCGCGGTGCGAGGGCGTGCTGGTGGGCATTTCGTCGGGGGCGGCGCTGCACGCGGCCATTGAGATTGCGCGGCGTCCCGAGAACAAGGGCAAGCGCATTGTCGTTCTGCTGCCCGACTCTGGCGAACGCTATCTGTCAACAATGTTATTTAAAGATTAACATATTAAAAATCAGAATATTATGGCAACAATTACAGTAAACGGCGACAAGCAGGAAGTCGCATTGCCGATAACAGTATCGGAATTGATAAAGCAAAACAATGTGGCTCAGCCTGATATGGTCAGCGTGCAGATAAACGAAGAGTTTGTTGAAAGAGAAGATTACGACACAACAACTCTGAACGATGGCGATGCAGTTGATTTTCTGTACTTTATGGGCGGCGGCGCGATATAATTGAGAATTGAAAATTGAGAATTCGTAATTCGTAATTCAAAAATCAAAAACCAAAAATCGTAATTCATTAATTGCTATGTTCGATTATACAGAAGAAGAACTAACCCGCTACTCGCGCCACATTCTGCTGAAGGACGTGGGTGTTGAGGGGCAGGAAAAGATACGCGAGGCGAAGGTGCTGGTTATTGGTGCTGGCGGCCTGGGCGCGCCTGTGGCGATGTATCTGGCGGCCGCTGGCATTGGCACCATTGGCATTGTCGATGGCGATGTGGTTGACCTGAGCAACCTTCAGCGGCAGATTATCCACACCACGCCCGATGTTGGTCGGCCAAAGGTTCAGTCGGCCAAAGAGACGATGCAGGCAATTAACCCGAGTGTGAAAGTGGTTACATATCAGGATTTTCTGCGTGCCGACAATGCGCTCGACATTATTCGCGACTACGATTTTGTGGTTGACGGAACCGACAATTTCCCCGTCAAATTCCTAATCAACGACGCTTGCGTGATGGCTGGCAAACCGTTCAGCCACGGCGGAATCTTACGCTTTGAGGGACAGACGTTTACCTACGTTCCTGGCCACGCCTGCTACCGTTGTATGTTCAAGACACCGCCACCGCCGAACGCCGTCCCCACCTGCTCGCAGGCTGGCGTGCTGGGCGCCATTGCGGGAATGTTGGGCACAATTCAGGCTGCCGAAACACTCAAATATTTTATCGGCGTGGGCGAACTACTGACCGACAAACTGCTGACATTCAACGCAAAAACAATGGATTTCAGAAAGATAAACGTCAAACGGCGCGAGAGTTGTCCGCTCTGCGGCACCAATCCGACAGTGACCGAACTGATTGATTATGAACAAGGTGTTTGCGACTTGGCAGCACATAAAAAGGGTTGAGAAGGTTGAGGAAGTTGAGAAAGTTTAGAGTCTAAACAGCGAAGCGCTAAACTTCTCAACAGCGAAGCGACTAAACTTTAAAAAAAACGATTATGGCAGACAAAAAGAAACTTTCATTGATAGCCTTTTCGGGCGAATTCGACAAACTGACGGCCGTGTTCACGCTGGCAACAGGCGCTGCGGCTGTGGGCTACGAGGTGAACATTTTCTTCACCTTCTGGGGGCTCGACGCAATCAAGCAGAAACGCGGCCGCGCCTTTGTGGGCGGCAACTGGCTCACAAAAATATTCGGCTTTATGATGGGCGGCCTGCACGCAACACCCACAAGCCGATTCAACTTCTGCGGCGCTGGTCCGCGCATTTTCCGCAAACTGATGCGCAAAAACAACGTGGCCACACTTGAGGAACTTGTTGAGGCGGCCACGGCGCTCGGCGTCAACCTGTACGCCTGCGAGATGGCGATGCACGTTCTGGGGCTCAAGCAGTCCGATTTCATTCACGAGGTGAAGGACACACTCGGCGTGGCGTCGTTCCTTGAAATATCCGAAGGCGGACGGACAATGTTTATTTGACAATTGAAAATTGAAAGTGGAAAATTGAAAATTAAAAATGAGCAATGAAGGTAGAGGGATATGATTCGGGGTGCGCCCTGACGGGCGGAAATTTTTATAAAATTTTAAAACAAAATTTTGTCAGAATTTCTCGCGAAGCGACACCGCTTTGTAGAAAAAATCTGCGTTAATCTGTTAAATCTGTGTTATCTGCGTTCATTCAAAATTCTAAATCCTAAATAACTATGGCAACACACACATTAGACATTACCAACGAGCATTGCCCGATGACATTTGTCAGGACGAAACTCAAACTGTCGCAGATTGCCGAGGGCGACATTCTAGAGGTGCTGCTTACCGAAGGCGAACCGCTCACCAACGTGCCGCGCACGGCTGTTGAACAAGGCTATAACGTGCTGAGTATCACGCACGTCGAAGGAAATATTCACAAAGTAACCATTCAGAAATAGATGGAACTGACAATTACCGACGAGGCTTATCAGAGTGTTCTGGCACAGGCGCAAAACGATGCGCCCGTGGAGTCGTGCGGCTACCTGCTTGGTCCTGACCGTCAAACGGTTACGGTGAATTACCCGATGCGCAATATCGACCATTCGGAGGAGCATTTCAGTTTCGACCCGCGCGAGCAGTTTGCTGCCGTCAAATACGCGCGGCAGAACGGACTTGTGATTGTCGGCAACTGGCACAGCCACCCTGCGTCGCCGTCGCGGCCGTCGGCAGAGGACATTCGGTTGGCCTTCGACCCGAATATTTTGTATTTCATTCTCTCGCTCGCTGGCCCGCAGCCTGTTTTCAACGCTTTCGCGATAGCCGACGGCGAAGTGAAGGAAAAGGTGAATTTGAGATAGAGCGAATCAGAAATCTGTGCTATCTGCATCAGAATTAATGTGTTGTAGATAGCATTTTTTATCTAGAATAAACCTATTAAAACGATAGGTTGATAAGAATTGTAATGGCAAATAAAGTGTGTTTCCGAATCAGAAAATTGAGAAGAAAAACGAGATTGATAATTATCTAAATAATTTAAAATTAACTTTTTAAAAGCATTAAAACTATGGCAGACAGTAACATTCAACGCAGCATAACGACTGCAACGGCTCGCAAACTTGCGAATACTACCAAAACCCCACCGCAAATGGGGTCAATCACACCGCGGCTTCTTTTGAAACTGCTGCCGTGGACACAGGTTGAGAGTGGCACCTACCGCGTCAACCGCACCAAAGTTGAATTGAAAAAGGCCGACCGCATTGCAATTCAGTATTTCGACGGCGTGGCAAGTTTCACCGCGAAGGATTTGCGTCAGATTCCGCTTTTCGCCAGCATCGACGAGGAGATTGTTTCGGATTTGGCGCGGAACTTTGTGCCTGTTGAGGTGAAACGCGGTAAAAACCTTATCACTCAAGGCAAAGACAAGCAGAAATTCTTCATTGTGGCAAGCGGTCAGGCTGAGGTTATCAGCACTGGCCTGCACGGCGAGGAACTGCGCATTGCCCTGCTTGGCACTGGCGAGTATTTTGGCGAGACCGACCTTTTGAGCGCCGCTAGTTCAACCGTCTCGGTACGCTCACTCACAAACTCAACTTTCCTTCAGTTGGAAACGCCTGTGCTTGAGAAACTTATCAAAGAAAAACCGAATTTCCGCGAGCAGTTCAACAACGCTGTCGATGACCACCTGCGCCTGAAGGCCACAGTCAACGACCACGGTGAGAAGCATATCGACCTTGTCAGCGGCCACGAGGAGGACAACATTATCCCCGAAACATACATTGACTACGACGAGACACCGACCGAATACTCGCTCAACACACTGCAGACGGTTGTGCGCGTCCACACTCGCGTAAGTGACTTATACAATGCGCCTTACAATCAGTTGGAGCAACAACTTCGTCTGTCAATCGAGAGCATTAAGGAACGTCAGGAGTGGGAACTTATCAACAACAAAACGTTTGGTTTGCTGGCACAGGCTGCGCCTGGCTACAAAATCAGTACACGCTACGGCGCCCCAACCCCCGACGACCTTGACGAACTTCTGTCGCTTGTTTGGAAAGAGCCCGCATTCTTCATTGCCCACCCGCGCGCCATTGCCGCCTTCGAGCGTGAATGCACTTGGCGCGGAGTGCCGCCTGTTTCTATCGATTTGTTTGGTACAAAGGTGATTACGTGGCGCGGCGTGCCCATTGTTCCGTCGGACAAGGTCGAAATCAAAGGCCAGTACCTGACCAGCCGCGGCGTCGGCACCACCGACATTATTCTAGTGCGCACAGGTGAGAAGGAGCAAGGCGTTGTGGGCCTGCACCAGGCTGGCATTCCAGGCGAGATTGCGCCGTCACTTTCGGCTCGACTGATGGGACTCGACCAATACGGCGTGGCAAGTTACCTGCTCACAAAATACTTCTCGCTCGCCAGCCTGACCGACGATGCCATTGCTGTGCTCGAGAACGTTGAGGTGGGCTACTATCACGATTACCAACACCGTAACCAAATCGAAAAATAATGTATGCCAATGAATTAGATAACTTCAGGCCCGACATTCCCGAACTGGGGCAGATTCCGCAGTTCAGGTTCGACGCTGACGCACCCGTGCCCGACGCAAGTCCGACATTGGCGCAGCCAGCGCCAGAGGCCGATTTCAGCGCTTCCGCAATGCCGCAGGTTCCGCTCACAGGCGAACTTTCGGATGCCGATGCGACGCTGTTCAAGAGCGTGGTCGAAAAATATTTTTCCGAAGACGCGCCCAAGGCCGAACCTGACTTGCAACCGTCTGACAAACAAGACGATGTGCAGCCCGACCATCGGAAATGTATGCTGAAGGACAACGGGTTCGGAATCGGCATTCCCGAAACTGAACTGGTGCGCAACCTGCACTATGAGGAGGCCGACACCATTGACCAGACTGAGATTCGCAAGCAGTTCCCCATTCTCGACCAGAAGGTGAACGGCAAGGATTTGGTGTGGTTCGACAACGGCGCTTCAACACAGAAACCCTTGCGCGTGATTGACGGCCTGAGCCACTTCTACAAGACCGACTACTCGAACATTCACCGTGGCGCACACACTCTTGCCGCCCGTTCAACCGACCAGTATGAGAGCGCGCGTGAGAAGGTTGCAAGGTTCATAAACGCACCGTCGGTCGATAACATTGTTTTCGTGCGCGGAACAACCGAGGGTATCAATCTTGTGGCGCAGACTTTCGGGCGCAAGTATTTGCTCGAGGGCGACAATGTGATTGTATCGACACTCGACCACCACGCCAACATTGTGCCGTGGCAGCAGGTGTGCAAGGAGCGCAAGGCCGAACTTCGCGCCATTCCCACCGACCGCAATGGCGACTTGATTCTGACTGAGTTTGAACGACTTATAACACCGCGGACTAAATTTGTTTCCGTCGGGCACGTCAACAACACCTACGGAACAATCAACGATGTGGCGGCAATCATTAAAATCGCTCATTCTCACAACATTCCCGTGCTGATTGACGGCGCGCAGTCGGTGGCTCACACCAAAATCGACGTTCAGGATATGGACTGCGATTTCTTTGTCTTTTCGGGCCACAAGATTTACGGCCCGTCGGGCATTGGCGTGGTTTACGGCAAAAAAGAGGCGCTGGCAATGCTTCCGCCGTGGCAGGGTGGCGGCAATATGATTAAGGACGTGACCATTGAGCGTACCGAGTTCAACGAACCGCCCGCACGCTTCGAGGCTGGCACGCCCAACATTGCCGATGCCATTGGGCTGGGTTATGCGCTCGATTTTGTCAACAGCGTGGGCATTCACAACATTGAGCGCCACGAGCACGACCTGACGGAGTACGCGCGGCAGCAGATTGCGCTCGTTCCTGGCGTAACGCTCATTGGCAACCCCAAAAACCGCGTCAGCGTTGTGTCGTTCGACATTCCTGGCATTCCTGCGCCGCAAGTCGGTCAAATGCTTGACAAAGAAGGTATTGCCGTGCGCGCTGGCCACCATTGCGCCCAACCTGCGTTGCGGGCTTTGGGCTACGAGATGTCGGTTCGCCCCACGTTCGCCGTTTACAACACCCGCGAAGAGGTTGACCGTCTGGTGATTGCGCTGCGGAAGATTGTGGGAACGACGAAGTAAGGATGTAAGGTTGCAGAGTAAAAGTCACTTGTTGTAACTTAATAAGTTATAAGGTTCAGGAGAATGTTAAAGGACTATTCGGCATTTGGCCCTGCGTATAAGAATTTCGAGGTTAGGGAAGGTGTGTATGTTCCAAAACCTGACGTGGAATTTTCTGGCGAAAATCCATTCACAAGAATGGCGCCCATACGCGGGAAAAACAAGGATATCAAATTCGACGAGACTTACACATATCTCGACAAATCGCTGAAATTCAAAATATTACATTTTGCTGTTTATATGATTACCTGGGCAGTGGCTTTTCCTGTGAACCGAATCAGGTATGGCCTTAAGATTGAGGGCCGCGAGAAAATCCGTCGCAACAGCAAACTCTTCGCCAATGGCGTGATGACCGTCTGCAACCACGTTCACCGTTGGGATATGATATGCGTTATGCAGGCAATGCGTTTCCGCAAGGCGTGGATTCCAATGTACTCGCAGCCATTCAACGGCAAAGACGGATTCGTAATGAAAGCCATTGGCGGCATAGCCATTCCCGATGAGTACGGCGGGCTTACAAAATTTGCGCAAGCATTAGACGACTTGCACAAAGCCAAGCAGTGGATTCACATTTTCCCCGAAAGTTGCAGTTGGAAATTCTACGCGCCGCTTCGGCCTTTCAAAATAGGAACATTCAATATGGCTTACAGGTACTCGCTGCCTGTAGTGCCGTTGATGATTTCGTTCAGGCCACGCACAGGCTGGCGCAAGTTTATCAGCAAAGACGAGCCGCTGCTCACCATTCGCGTTGGCGACCCGATTATCCCCGATGTTAAAGCGTCGCGGAAGGAAGAACCCGCGCGGATGCGTGATGTTGCACACAAAGCGATGCTTGATATGGCGGGCATTGTCTCAAATCCCTGGCCGTCAGGCATAGATTGAATTTTTCTCATTATGGACACAATTATTGAACCCGTACCAGTTGAACTGATTAAGGCGGAACTCACCCAATCGAAGAAACTGCAAGACACCAACAAGGGCCACAACGAACTCTACATTGTCACGTGGCACGATTCGCCGAATGTTGTTACTGAAATCGGGCGCTTGCGCGAAGTGGCTTTCCGTCAGGCGGGCGGTTCCACAGGCAATGCCATTGACCTTGATGAGTACGATAAGATGGAGAAGCCTTACAAGCAACTGATTGTCTGGGACCCTGACAACGAGGCGATTATCGGTGGCTACCGATTCCTTTTGGGTTCGGAAGCCGCGTTTGACGAGAGCGGTCAGCCGATTCTGGCAAGTTCGCACCAATTCCGCTTTTCGCAGAAGTTTATCGACGACTATCTGCCGTACGCCATTGAACTCGGGCGCAATTTTGTCGCACCCGAATATCAGAGTTCCCGAAACGGCGCAAATTCCATTTTCGCCTTCGACAACCTGTGGGACGGCCTTGTGGCCATTATTATGAAGAATCCCAAACTGTTGTATTTCTTCGGAAAGATTACCATTTATCCGTCATACGACCATATTTCAAGAGATTTGATTTACCATTTCCTTTGGAAGCATTTTGGTGATAAAGAAGAACTTATCCGCCCCTGGGACGACCAATCGGTAATGCCCGATTCCAATTCTGACCTGATGAACCTGATAGTGAATAAAGATGACCTTGTGCAGGATTTCAAACTATTGAAGGCTGCTGTCAGGATGCGCGGGGTGAACGTTCCGCCGAATGTAACCGCCTATATTTCAGCGTCTTCGCAGATGATGATGTTTGGCACTGCGGTTAACCGATTGATGCACAACATTGAAGACACAGGGATACTTATTCCTTTCGATGCGGTCTATTGCGAAAAGATGAGGCGCCATATTGGTGCGTACATTATTCAGGCTTTTCAGTCGGAGCGGCGCCGCAAAACGGCTCTTGACAACTATGAGGTTGAAAACCTGGCACTTGAGCATTGGCTGAATATGCGGAGACGTAGAATTAGGCGCTCGCTTAAGAAAGCCCGTCAAGATTTTCAGACCGATTTGGCCGAAAGCGGCATTGCGGAGTATTCGGAATAATAATTGACTGGCAGATTGTCGCTTTAAATAATAGAATAAGAAGCAAATATGAATAAAAATAACAATATGAACTGCATTTTCATTTCACCACATTTTCCGCACACCTATTGGCAGTTTTGTATGCGTTTGAAGCAGAACGGTGTGAACGTGCTGGCTCTGGCCGACACGCCATACGAGTCGCTGCCCGCGGAACTTAAAGAGGTGCTGACGGAGTATTACCGCGTCGAGTCGCTTGAAAACTACGATGAGGTGTACCGAGGTGTGGCCTATTTTGCGTTCCGCTACGGGCGAATCGACTGGATTGAGTCGAACAACGAGTACTGGCTGGCGCAGGACGCAAGGCTGCGGACCGATTTCAACATTGGCACAGGCATAAAATCCGACAAGATTGCAAGTATTAAGGAGAAGTCGGAAATGAAAAAACATTACGTCGCAGGCCGTATCCCGACAGCCCGTCAGGCAAAGGCAGCCGACGGTTTGGCCGCCGTCAGCGCTTTCGCGAAAACCACTGGCTACCCGATTATTCTGAAGCCCGACGTGGGCGTGGGCGCCAATGGCACCTACAAAATCAGCGACGAAGCCGAACTGAAAAACTTCTTTGAAACCGAAAGCAATTATCCGTTTTATGTGGCCGAAGAGTTTGTCAGCGGCGAAATTTGCTCATACGACGCCATTATCAACTCAAAAGGCGAACCGCTCTTTGAGTCGATGACCGTGTGGCCGCCGTCGATAATGGACATTGTCAACCGCCAACTCGACCTTTCATACTATGTCGATAAGACAATGCCCGTGGCTTTGCGCAAATTAGGCAGGAAGACAGTGAAGGCTTTCGGCATTTTCAGCCGTTTTGTGCACCTTGAGTTTTTCCGTCTCGACGCCGACCGCCCTGGTTTGGGCAAAAAAGGCGGATTTGTGGCGCTTGAGGTGAATATGCGGCCCGCTGGCGGCTACACACCCGATATGATAAACTACGCGCACTCGACCGATGTTTACAAGATTTGGGCCGATATGGTGGCCTTCGACGAGAACCGCACGCCCGAGGCCGACAGTCAGTATTACTGCGCCTTTGCAAGCCGCCGCGACTTCAACCGCTACCGCCACAGCCACGCCGAAATTCTTGAGCGCTACGGCGGACGCATTGTAATGTGCGAGCGTATGCCCGAACTGTTCTGGGCGGCAATGGGACAGCAAATGTACACCGCTAAACTTGATACTTTTGCCGACGTGAAAGAATTTGTCAATTTTGTGCACGAAAAGTTTTAAGCCGATGGAAATCAAATATATAAAGAGATACAGCCACAGTCTTGGCCGCGATATGGAATACAAAACCTACGGCAGCAGCGGCCACCCCGTTCTGGTTTTCCCGTCGCAGGACGGTCGGTTCTACGATTATCAGGATTTCGATATGGTGGGCGTTCTGTCGGGATTTATCGACAGCGGGCGGATTCGCCTGATTTGCGTTGACAGTATCGACCGCGAGACGTGGTCGCAAACGGGCGGCGACTACCACCACCGCATTGACCTTCACGAGCGCTGGTACCGCTACATTGTGAACGAACTGATTCCCGAAGTGCGCCACGATGCTGAAACATTTATAGTTACGGGGTGCAGTATGGGCGGATTCCACGCGGGGAACTTTTTCTTCCGCCGCCCCGATTTGTTCGACACTCTGCTCGCCTTGAGCGGCCTGTACTACGCTGGATATTTCTTCCCGAACTACAACGACAGCCTGATTTACGAAAACTCACCATACGATTTTCTGCGCTATATGCCTGACAATCATTACTATTGGAATGAATATCGTCGGCGGCGGATAATATTGTGCGTCGGGCAGGGCGCGTGGGAAGACGACCTTCTGGCAAGCACCCGCCAAATGGACGCCCTGCTGCGCGAGAAAAACGTGCCCGCCTGGGTCGACTACTGGGGCACTGACTCGGCTCACGACTGGGCTTGGTGGCGCAAGCAAATCGTCTATTTTATGGACAAAATATTGAACGACTTTCAGATTGAATATGAAATTTGACAAAGCCGCCGTAGTTTCAAACGAACACCCCGCGCCACCCGATTATTCATTGAAAAGCGGACTCACCATTTCGGGGAATCCGCTTTGAAGTAATCGATTTTACTGATTGCCTTTTTCGACAAACTCAAGATAGCAGTCAATTACAAAGACATTACCATCGCTGTCGATTATTGCATTTTTAGGCTTGATATCTGACACAAAAAATAGGCTGTTGCTCCAATCTCCATTTGACTTTGTAAGACCGATTTGTTGCAGTTTCATTTCAAATTGTTCTACTGTTGCAAAATTACCTGTAATGAAATTTTGTTCGGCAACAATTTCAAAAAGCCCGAAGCGGCTTCTGCCGAATGACACAATATTCAACGTTGTCTCTGGAAACAACAAATTGTGAATCAATATTCTATATATGGCTTTAGGTACAGAGCCGTAGAGTTCGGTGTCAATAGTTTTTACAACAGCATTCCGACTGTCATCGTAATAGATATTTGCCTCACTTCCGTATGATATTGGTATGCCAAATTTTGAATGGAAGAAATCGTCAGTGTTTTCTATCCAAAACCCACTCTTTCGCGAGAAAGTTTCAATCAGCGCATCGACTTGTATCGGGCATCGGTTTGCAGCATCGCCTCGTTGCGTTGCACTTGCCTCCTCGCATCTTCTGGCGATATATACTGCCGCCGCATTTTTATTAGCGACTCCATACAAGATTCGCTCTGCTTCTTGTGTGTGCTATTCAGGAAGCAAGGTTCGTAGCCAATCAATTCCAAATACTTGTATGCCATCTTTGTATAAAGATATCGCTTCGTTAATTATTTCGGCAAAGATAGCATCATTTTTCATACGCGGTGTTTTTTACAAAAATAACGCAAAAAAGCGGACTTCCCTATTCGGGAAATCCGCTTTTGCAATGTGTTAATAACTCTAAAATATCTATTACCTTCTATGCAACCCGCACTCCCTATGTTCAGGATTTTCCCACCACCAGCGGCCCGAGCGAATATCCTCGCCAGATTCGACGGCGCGTGTGCAAGGCTGACAGCCAATTGACGGGAAACCCTTGTCGTGCAGTTTGTTGTAGGGCACGCGGTGCTCTTTCACATACTCTTTCACTTCGGCTTCGGTCCAGTTAATCAGCGGGTTGAGTTTCACAAGGCCGTTGTTGGCGTCCCACTCAACAAGTTGCATATCCTTGCGCGTAATGCTCTGCTCGCGCCGAAGGCCGCAAATCCACACCTTCAGCCCCTTCAGGGCGCGCTGCAGCGGCTCAATCTTGCGCACATTGCAGCACAGGTGGCGCAGTTCGACGCTCGTGTAGAACAGGTTCATTCCGTGCTCGGCAACCATCTTCTGAACATTATGATAATCAGGAAAATAAACTTCAAGTTTGATTCCGTAGCAGTCGTTGGTGCGCTCAATGAGCGAGTAGGTCTCGGGAAAGCAGCGGCCCGTGTCGAGCGTGAAAATGCGCGTCGATTTGTCGATTCGGCAAATCATATCGGTCAGCACTTGGTCCTCGTAACTCAGGCTCGACGAGAGCGCAATCGCGCCCCGAAATTCTTTCAGAAAATACGCCAGAACCTCTTCCGCCGACGCGTTTTCAAACTGCTTGTTTAATACCTCTATATCAATCATTCTATCAATCAATTAGTCAATCATTCAGTCCTTGTCTATCATTCCCGCACCCAGCGTGTCGTTGGTGTCGGGGTCAACAATTATCAGGCTGCCCATCACCTTGTTGGTGTGGTACGGCTCAAACACGAGCGGTGCGGCCGTTTTTAGTTGAACGTGCGCTATATCGTTCATTATCAACTGACTGACATCGGCAATTTTGTCCTGCGAATTAATGTCGATTTTGTAGTCGATAGCCTTGAACATTCCCACAACTTCCTGCGTGGCGTGGCGCACAATGTAGCGTTTGCCCAGTTGCAGCGGCGTTTCACGGAACCAACAGATATTCAGCGACATAGCCTGCCCCACCTCGGGCAGATTACCATTGTTGGCGCACAGAACGTCGCCGCGGCTAATGTCGATATCGTCTTTCAGACAGACTGTAACTGAATCACCTTCAACGGCTTCCGTAAGTTGCTTGTCGGCAAACCAGAGCGAAGCCACCGCCGACGTCTGTCCCGACGGCAGAACGCGAACGCTGTCGCCAACCTTCACCTTGCCGCTCGCAATGCGCCCCGCATAGCCGCGAAAATCGGCGTATTTGTCTGATATCGGGCGAATTACATACTGAACAGCCATTCGGAAGGCTTCTTCGGTATCATTTTGAATTTCAACGGTTTCCAAAAACTCAAGCAGCGGTTTCCCGTTGAACCACTGCATATTAGCGGATTTGTTCACCACATTGTCGCCCAACTTGGCCGAAATCGGGATAAAATCGACCTTGCCAATGGGCAGGTGCGCCGACATCGCCTTGTAGTCGGCAACAATTTTCGCAAACACATCTTCCGAAAAATCCACCAAATCCATCTTGTTCACGCAGACAACTATCTGCTTGATAGCCAGCAGTGCAGCCACATACGAGTGGCGGATTGTCTGTTCCATAATTCCGTGCCGCGCATCGACCAGAATCACCGCCAAATCGGCTGTGGAAGCGCCCGTCACCATATTCCGCGTGTACTCGATATGTCCAGGGGTGTCGGCAATAATGAATTTGCGGCGCGGCGTGGCAAAATAGCGGTAAGCCACGTCGATTGTGATTCCCTGCTCACGCTCGGCACGCAGTCCGTCGGTCAGAAGGGCAAGGTTAACTTCCTCGTTTCCACGACTTTTCGAAGCCGACTCAACCGCTTCCATTTGGTCCTCGAAAATCGACTTGCTGTCGTAGAGCAACCGCCCAATGAGCGTGCTTTTGCCGTCGTCGACACTGCCCGCGGTGGTGAACCGCAGCAGTTGCATATCTAAATATCCGTTATTCATTCTTGTGTAAAGTTTAATGTGTAAAGAGTAAAGTCGGTTTTGCGTAACTCAAACCCTTTATTCTGAATTCTGAATTCGTAATTCTATGTTTAGAAGTACCCCAACTTCTTTCGGTCTTCCATCGCTGTTTCCGAGCGTTTGTCGTCGGCGCGGCCGCCACGTTCGGTGACGCGGGTTGCGGCAATTTCGGCAACAATATCCTCAAGCGAGTGAGCCGTGGAAAGTGTTAATCCTGTGCAAGTTATATCGCCAATGGTGCGGCAGCGCACTTCTTTCTCAACCACCACTTCCTCGGGACGGCGCCGAATGCAATCCTCGGCGGCAAGCCACTGCCCATCTCGTTGAAACACTTTGCGTTTGTGGGTGTAGTAGAGCGAAGGCAGTTCGATTTTTTCCTGAAGAATGTACTGCCAGACGTCCATCTCGGTCCAGTTGCTGATTGGGAACACGCGGAAGTGCTCGCCCATATTTTTACGGCCGTTGAAGATATTCCACAGTTCGGGCCGCTGATTTTTGGGGTTCCACTGACCAAAATCGTCGCGGTGCGAGAAAATACGCTCTTTGGCGCGGGCTTTTTCCTCGTCGCGGCGTGCGCCACCAATGCAGGCATCGAATTTATGGCGTTCGATAGTGTCGAGCAAAGTGGTGGTTTGCAGTGCGTTACGGCTTGCATTGAAGCCCGTTTCCTCTTTCACTCGGCCAGTGTCAATCGATTCCTGAACCGAACCCACAATCAGTTCGGCACCCAGGCGCTGCACCAGCGCGTCGCGGTATTCGAGCGTCTCGCGGAAGTTGTGCCCCGTGTCGATATGCACCAGCGGAAACGGCAACTTTGCGGGATAGAAAGCCTTGTAAGCCAGGTGTGTAACCACAATCGAGTCCTTTCCACCCGAGAATAGAATTGCGGGCCGCTGAAACTGCGCCGCCACCTCACGAAGAATGTAAATCGACTCTGCCTCAAGTTCTTGTAAATGCGTTTTCATATCTCAAAATCATATTTTGCCGCAAAATTAGAGAGATTATCCGTATTAACCTATCAATTTGATAGGTTTGTACGCAAAATACGATTTTATACTTACCGAACAGGGCGAATGTGCGTAGTTGGGGGGAAACGGGCCATATAATTTCGGTCGCCACGGCGAGCGATTTATGGATTGCTGTCACTCCACTGATTTTGATTCATCACATCCTCTTCCCATTTGGCAGGATTGTTGGCAATATAATTGGCAATATTCTGATATTCAACCTCATTACGAATAATGTGGTCGTAATAATTTGCCTGCCACAAAGGATTGTTTTTATTGAATTTTTGCATTGACATATGTCCAGAATCAATCAAATCATCAATCCGTTTGATTGTTGACGATTTAAATCCCGCGACAAACGACGATATTGATTTTGGCCTGCGCAACAATTGCGGGATTGGCAATTCGCCACGTTGGCCACCGCATTGTAAAGACGCACGGCCGTGCGTCTCTACGTAACGACCGTACGTTTCCACATTATGGCCGTTGGTTTCCGCCAAACCGTCGGTTGAATATTCACAATCCGTTTTATCCAATATCACAATCGCGTGCAGGTGATTGGGCATCAAAACAAATCCGCCTAAAAACAATTCTTTACGGATTTCGAACGATTTAAAAAATTCATCATAGACAATTTGCCCCAAATCGTTCAATATCATTTCCTTATTTTTCACATCACCGAACAACAATTCGCGGCCATAGGTAACAATGGTGATATAATAATGGCCATTACCAGCGTAATCCCAACCGCGTAACCGATTGGATTGTATTCGATATTTGTTTCTAAACAAATCTGTCATTCTGTTGCATTTAATTTGAGACGCACGGCATATTTGTATTTACAGGAACAAATGATTGGCGTAGAGACGCACGGCAATTGTATTTGCAGATACGAACGATTTGTGTAGAGACGCACGGCCGTGCGTCTCTACAAATGGTCGTATTCCATTTTGCAAATCGTGTTCCGTTGGTCATTTTCTTATCATTTTTATGCTGTTTGCTCGTTATTCTAATGCCAGTTTGTCGTTTTTATGATATGATTTCAATAAGTACGCAATGAGCACTGAACGCTATCTCCCGATAATACCATAAATCGCATTTATTAAATCCGTATCAGTTATTATTTTATTTATGCCTAACCCTTTCGATTCGACAAATATTGTTGCATCACCATTAGGGGTTATTGAAAAAGAAAAAGAATCTCTAATAATCGGAACATTTTCAAATTTGATCCCCTTTATTTTAAAAAGTTCAGTTTGTATTTTAACGAAAGCATTGATATTGAAACATATATCAAACTTATCATCCGTATCGGAATATCGCGGTTGTTGTGTTTTTATTAAATTTTCTAATGTAG
>JAEEGG010003206.1_pt1 | contig 40979 bp, 23 predicted proteins | sample 9134161 | NCBI WGS metagenome assembly JAEEGG01 (sample SAMN16246543, study PRJNA631951) | gut metagenome | biome: gut microbiome; feature: rumen; material: CR-attached | host: Bos | place: Iran: Karaj | collected 2018-10 | reverse complement strand
AAACTCCGTCAGGAGACGCAGTTCCCCTACGGTGAGTCGAGCCGCATCACGGTGACCGAGGGCAAGGGACAATTCAAACTCATGGTGCGTTACCCAGGTTGGGTGCGTCCAGGCGAGTTCGCGGTCACGGTCAATGGGCAACCGGTGGCATTGACCAGCGGTCCTTCTTCTTATATTAGTATTGAACGCAAATGGAAAAAGGGAGATGTGGTCGAAGTGACATTCCCGATGCACAGCAGTGTCAAGTACCTGCCCAACTTGCCTAAATATATTGCCCTGATGCATGGTCCTATCCTGTTGGGCATGAAGACAGGCACCGAAAACCTGTGGCATCTGATTGCCGATGACAGCCGCTTCGGCCAATATGCCGGTGGCAAGAAACTGCCTATCGATCAGGCTCCTATCCTCATCAACGACGACATCGAGGGCATTGCCAATCAGTTGAAGCCTATCGAGGGCAAGCCATTGCACTTCACCCTGGAGACGAAGATGGAGAACGGTATTCACAACGAGATTCAGCCATTCTTCGAGATTCACGATTCGCGCTACATGATGTACTGGTTGGCGCTGTCGGAGAAGAGCTACAAGGGCTACCTTGACAACCTGGCCAAGCAGGAACAGGAGCGACAGGAGTTGGAGGCACGTACCGTCGATAAGGTGCAACCTGGTGAACAACAGCCGGAAACGGACCACAAGATGGAGACCGACCACTCGTGGACAGGCAATACCAATGACGTCTTCTACCGCGACGCACGTAACGGCAACTACTTCAGCTACTTGATGCAAACGGGCGGCGAGACCAACCTCTCCCTCCGCCTCAAATACTGGGGTGTCGGCGAATGGAAGAGTCACGAGTTCGACATCTATATCGACGACGTTCTCTTCCGGTCGATTAACAATACCGGCAAGTACCGCATCTCGGAGTTCAAGTTCGAGCAATACGAAATCCCAGTTGAACTCCTTCAGGGCAAGACTCAAGTCCGCGTCAAGTTTGTCGCCAAACCGCGCAAGCAGGTGGGCGAGATATATGAGGTGAGATTGGTCAAGTAAGACCCCCTCCCAACCTCCCCGAGGGGAGGGGATTTTCCCTCCTCGTCGCTGCGAGGACCCCGAGGGGGAGGAGAGGTCGCCTCGCAAGAAAAATAAAAAATCTCAAGAATTAGAGAATGAGAGAATAATAATTGAAGTAGATTAGTTGTTCGGGAACAAAAAATTCCCTAATTCTCTAATTCTTGAGAATAAAATATTATCTTCTTGATAAATTCTTGAATATGAATAAAATTCTATTATTCTTGAGCTTCTTGATGTCATGGACGTGGCAGGCGCAGGCTCTTGATAATGACCAGAGATTGTGGTACGATGCTCCTGCCACGCAGTGGTTGGAGGCCTTGCCGTTGGGCAACAGTCGATTGGGCGCTATGGTCTATGGCAGTACCGATGTGGAGGAGATTCAGCTCAACGAAGAGACCTTCTGGAGCGGTGGACCTCACGACAACAATAGCAAGACCTCCATCTATTACCTCAACGAGGTGCGTGACCTTATCTTGAGCGGCAAGGAAGAGGAGGCCGAGAAGATTATCAACCGCGAGTTCATCAAAGGTCCTCACGGACAGAAGTTCTTGACCCTGGGCTCGTTGAAACTTGATTTTGGCCACAAAGAGGTGCAGAACTATCAGCGCGAGTTGGACCTGACCCGTGCTGTGAATACCACCACCTACACCTATCAGGGCGTCAAGTATGTGCGCACCGCCTTTGCCTCGTTGGCCGACAGCGTCATCGTGGTGAACATCAAGGCGAGCAAGAAAAAAGCGCTCAATTTTTCAGTCCGTCATGAGAGTCTGCTCCCTGCCATTGTGGGGATGGGATTGAATTATGAGGACAAGAAGACTCCACAAAGTGCTATTATTACACTAACCATTCAGGGAGTTGAGCATGAGGGCATAAAGTCGGCACTCAAAGCCTCTTGCTTTACCAAAATCAAGTGCGACGGCCAGTTGATCAATGCCGATACTGCAATCCAAGTTAAGGATGCCACAGAGGCTACCCTCTATTTCTACGCTGCTACCAATTACGTTAATTATCACAACGTTAAGGGCAACAGCGCTATGGAGACTGGTCGTGTCATAGCTCACGCTATGGCTCTAAAGGTGGCCGACCTCCAGAAACGCCACATTGCCAAATATCAGGAGCAATATAATAGAGTGAAACTCTCTTTGCCATCGACCGATGCCAACCAACAGCTCACCACCGTGCAGCGCCTCGACAAGTTCTACGGCAGTCAGGACTACGGCATGGTGGCATTGCTCTTCAACTATGGCCGATATCTGTTAATCAGTTCGTCACAGCGTGGCGGTCAGGCAGCCAACCTGCAAGGCGTTTGGAACCAGAGTCTTAACGCTCCATGGGATGCCAAATATACCATCAACATCAACGCCGAGATGAACTATTGGCCTGCCGAGGTGTGCGGACTATCGGACAATGCTGAACCGCTCTTCTCCATGACCCGCGACCTCAGTGTGACGGGTGCCGAAACCGCCCGAGTGATGTATGGTTGCCGCGGTTGGGTGGCACACCACAATACCGACCTCTGGCGCATTGCAGGACCGTTGGATGGTGCCACTTGGGGTATGTTCCCGAATGGCGGAGCTTGGCTCACCACCCACTTGTGGGAACATTATCTCTACACCCTGGACCAAGCTTTCTTGGCCGACTATTATCCCGTCCTGAAGGGTGCCGCCCAGTTCTATCTGGACTATATGGTCGAGCGCGATGGCGAACTGCTTGTCGTGCCCTCCACCTCACCCGAACATGGAGGGCGCGGCAAACGGAGCACCGTGACGGCAGGTTGCACCATGGACAACCAGATTGCCCGCGATGCTTTGAACCAAGCCCTCCTGGCTGCCAAAGTGTTGGGCGACGACCCAGATTGGCAGAACAAGTTATCCGTGGCTATCAGCAAGTTACCGCCTATGAAGGTGGGTCAGTACGGCCAATTGCAAGAGTGGCGCGACGACCTGGACGACCCGAAAGACCAGCACCGTCACATCTCGCACCTCTATGGACTCTATCCATCGAACCAGATTGACGCCTTTACCACCCCCGACCTCTGGAAGGCGTCGCGCGTCACACTTAATCAGCGAGGTGACGAGGCGACCGGATGGAGCTTGGGTTGGAAGACCAACTTCTGGGCCCGCATGTTGGATGGTGACCACGCCTACACTATATTAAGTAATATGTTACGCCTCCTGCCGAGCGATCGACAGATGCGTCAATATCCTAACGGACGCACCTACCCTAACCTCTTCGATGCTCACCCACCGTTCCAAATTGACGGCAACTTTGGAGCAACGGCCGGCATTGCCGAGATGTTGATGCAGAGCCAAGTAGCGTTGAACATATCGACACAGGAAAGCGCGCAACAAGTTGATGCACAGCCGACTATCTTCCTCTTACCAGCGCTACCATCGGCATGGAAGGAGGGTTCCGTCACAGGGCTTCATGCCCGTGGCAATGTCACCGTCAGTGTGCAATGGAAGGAGGGCGCATTGGCGTCGGCTTCCTTGCTCCCTACTCAGAACGGCACGTTGCGCCTGCGTACCAAGACTCCCATTGCACAAGGAGAATTGGTCAAGGAGTACAAAGACCTCGGCGTCTATGAATATGCATTGAATGCAGTTGCTGGCAAACCTTTGAAAATAACCAAAAAGTAATAACCTCTCCCTGCCCCGAAACGGGCAGGGAAATTTCTAATACAAAACCTTTAATTAATTATCAATGAAGCGCTTATTTATTTCCCTTATTCTCTCCGCATGTTGCCTTGCGCAGATGTATGCATTGGAGGAAGTGACTGTGAACGGCACCAAACGAACCTTAATCTCTTACGCACCTGCCAATCTACCCAAACAGGCACCACTAATTATTGCCTGCCACGGTATGAATCAGGATGCACCCTATCTGCAGAATGCCGCAAAATTCGAGAGTGTAGCCGATACGGCTGGCTTCGTCGTGGTCTATCCCAACGGCCTGAACAAAGCGTGGGACATCTCGGGTGACCAGGACACCAAGTTCATGGAGTATATCATCGACTTGATGTATCAACGCCACGGCATCAACAAGAACCGCGTCTATCTGACTGGTTTCTCGATGGGCGGCATGTTCACCTACCATTGCGCCAACCGCCTGTCGGACAAGATTGCAGCCTTCGCACCCGTGAGCGGTTATCCAATGGGAGGACCCAATCCGCGAGCCTCTCGTCCCGTGCCGATTTTGCACACCCACGGCACGGCCGACAGCGTCTGCTACTACTCCAGCGTGGCATCTCATATTGCCGCATGGGTCAACTTCAACGGATGCGACAAGACGCCCGTCACCATCAAGCCTTACCCAAAGAGCAATCCAAGTTCGCCTGCCAAACGCGAGCGTTACCTGAATGGCAAGAACGGAGTCGAAGTGTCGCTCATCACCTTGGCCGACAAGGGTCACTGGTGGTCGATGGATGCCAACCAGGCCATCACCTCCAGCGAAGTATGGAACTTCTGTAGCCGCTACTCGTTGGGCGATGCCGAACCCGACGTTGAGAGTATCTCGCCCGAAAACAATTCGTTCGACCTCAACGCATCGACCGACAATACCTTCACGCTCCAGTTCTCGGACAGCGTTAAGTTACAGAACTTCAAGGCCGTACTCAGTTCCGAAAGCGGTACCAGCATCCCGCTGACCGTCCAAGGCAAGGAGGCCGACCTCACTTGCCAAGTAGTCCTTCCCGATGGCACAGTCGTTCCCGACGGCACCTACACCTTGACCCTGACGGGAGTCACCTCGATGGGTGGCACACCCATGCGCACCACCACTTACACCTATGCCTTTGGCGTCGAGGAAGTAGGTCCAACGCTCAACGTCGATACGATCTATCAATCCAACTTCGGAGCCACGCAAGCCACTATCGGTGAGGGCATTCCCGACGGTTGGAAGCGCATCAACACCAAATCGGGCAACGAGGAAGTGACCGAGGGCGGCACTGCCAACTGCGCTGGCGTCCGTATGAAGTACTTCGAGAAGGGCGGTGACTTCGATGCCGGCTTCTACCTCAGTGCCCGCGACAACGACAACTGCCGTCTCGCCTACGGTCTCTATGACAACTACCGCTTGAACGTCGAGAAAGGCAAGTATGCCGTCTCGTTCAACTCTATCTATTGGAGCGACGGTGCCAAGAGTGCCAATGCCTCGTTCAACTTCTACGTTGCCAACCGCGTTGGCACACGCACTCTCAATGCCCCGAGTCTTCGTCCCGTCAATGGCGTGAGCGAGAATACTGCCCAGCAAATCAAGGGTTCAACCGCCCACTACTTCGATTTCACCATCAAGGGTCCCTCCATCTACTCGCTCAACTTCGAGATGGCCGAGGGTTGGAACTCCGTCATTGTCGGCAACATCGTGGTCACCACCCAACCCACTTTGGCCGACCGTTACAAAGGTGGATTCCTCCGTACCCTAGCACAGGCGCGCGAGCTGCTCAGTCACTACGAAAGTGGCACGGCGGTCGAAGCGCTCCAATACACCATCGACCAATACGCCAACTTCGTCAGTACCTCGCCTACCCAGTACACGCAGGCCACGGCAGCATTGCAGAAGGCGATTGCCCAGTTCAACGCTTCGCCCGACAAAGTAGCCTCCCTCAATAAGTTAGAGGCCATTGAGGAGCTCCCCCAGCCTTGTTTCAACCTTCAGGGTCAGCGCACCCACTTGACCAACGGCATCACCGTTCAAGGCAACAAGAAAGTGCTTTGGAATGCAGCAAAATAAGTAAGCAACAACCCCGATAAAACCGGAGAACCGATAGTCCGTCGCAACAACGAACTATCGGTTCTCTTTTGGTCTGTATACCACCCGTATTGCCTTATCGTGGGGCAACGACGACCCAGCTTAACTCAAGAAAATCAGCAAGATGCAGATAGGCGCGATGAAACGCATGGCATAGAGGAACGGAAGACTGTACCAAGGGGCCCTGCCCGACATACGGCGAGGCAGAAGGCGCTTGGGGTCGATGAACCAGCCGACGAAGATCGCCATCAGGAAACCGCACACGGGCATGATGACGTTGGCTGTCACCTTGTCGAAGAGGTCGAAGACAATCATACCACCCACCGAGAGGACGTCGCTGTAGGCGGGACAGAAAGAGAGGGCGCACAGGATGCTGAGCAACCAACCCACCAACGTACTGAGCAACACCGCCTTACGACGTGACAAGTGGAACTCCTCCTGAAGGATGGCCGTCGGTGTCTCCAACATCGAAAGGCTCGACGTGAGTGCCGCTACGGCCAGAAGGAGGAAGAAACAGAAGCACCACACCATGCCCAATGGCATCTGCATGAAGACGTCGGGCAAAGTGATAAATGCCAATCCGGGGCCCGCATCGGGCTGCACACCGTACGAGAAACAAGCGGGGAAGATAATCACGCCTGCCAAAATGGCGATGAAGGTGTCTAACAACGCTATGCTCAATGCCGTTCGACCCAATCGTGCACTGTCGGGCAAGTACGAACCGTAGGTCAACAGACAACCGATACCCACCGAGATAGAGAAGAACGACTGCCCCATCGCCGAGATGATGACATTACCGTCAATCTTCGAGAAGTCGGGCTTGAAGAGAAACTCCAGTCCCTCCATCGCCTTGGGCAACATCAACGACCGGACGCACAATGCCAAGAGCATCAGGAACAACAACGGCATCAGAATATTGGTGGCACGCTCAATGCCCTTGATGACGCCGCCCAACAGGATAACGGCATTGAGAGCAAAGAAGATAGTCATCCACACCAACGGCGCCCAACGCGAAGTGGAGAAAGTGCCGAAGTCGGGTACTTCGCCCACCAGCGTATTGGCGGTATAACAGAGTGTCCAACCTGCCACAACACTATAGAACGCCACAATCAATATCATGCACAGGGCACCGGCATAACCCAACCACGTCCATCGTCCCTGGGGTCGCAACATACGGAACGCTCCCACCGGATTTTGGTGCGTGGCGCGTCCCAATGCCAACTCGGCCAACAACAACGGTGTGCCCAACACCAGCACGCACACCAGATAGACCAAAAGGAAAGCGGCACCACCATGAGCACCTGTCTCATAGGGGAACCGCCAGACATTACCCAATCCGACTGCCGAACCAACGGCTGCCAGCACTCCGCCAAAGCGGGTCACAAAGAGGGCACGATTGTTTGACAAAACAATATTAAATATTAAATAATAAATATTATTTCAAGTTCGCAAGACTTTATCTTGCTCACTTGAAAGGAGTTAAAGGGAGTTAACAGGAGTTATCGCTTCGCTCAAGGAGTTAACGGACGAATGGAGGGGAGAATTAATAATTGATAATTGATAGCCTCCTTGCTCTTCGCTCTTTAGCGCCGAAGGCGATTAGCGTGCGAAGCACTTTTAGCGGCTTGCAGAGCCTTTTAGCCTCCAAAACTATCGTCCCTGTCACTTCTTTGTCACTTCCCTGTCACTTCTTTGTATTTTCAATCTCTCCCTCCCTACGAGGGAGGGTCGGGGAGAGTCCTAAAGCAGATTCGCCACAAAGATAATCAATATCAGGGCGGGAGCGACAAAGCGGAGCAGGATGAGCAGCGGGCGAAGGTACCAACCCGAGTCGGTGCGCCAGTTGGTGATGGCATCGTGCATGAAGTCCTTCTTCAGGTACCAACCCACCAGAATAGAGGTGAGGATAGCGCAGACGGGCATCATGTAGCGCGACGTGAGGTTGTCCAGGAAGTCGAAGAGGTTGTACGACTCCCAGCCGTGGCCCGTAGGCAACAGCAACTTGAAGTCACTCCAAGCGCCCATCGCCAGGCTGCAACAAATGCCGACCGCCAGAGCATAGATGCTGCTGACCAATACCGCACGGCGGCGCGAAATGTGCCACTCCTCCTGGAGGTAGGAAATTGGCACCTCGAAGATGCTCATGCACGACGTCAGACCCGCCAACGTGATGAGCAAGAAGAAAATAGCACCCAACGGCCAACCGCCAGGCATCTGCTCAAAGACGGTCGGAAGGGTCTCGAACATCAAGCCGGGACCCTGTCCTGCCTCCTGCTGGTAGGTGAAGCAAGCCGGGAAGATGACCACACCTGCCAGAATAGCCACCAACGTATCGAGCGCAGCCACACTGATGGCCGTCTTGCCAATCTTGGTGTTGTCGCCCAGGTAACTGCCATACGCCACCAGGATACCCATCGCCACACTGAGCGAGAAGAAAGCCTGTCCGATGGCATCCAGGAACGTCTGCACCGTCACATCCTCCCATTTCGGGACAAAGAGGAACGCTACGCCCTCGCCGAAACCATCCAGCGTGGCACTGTTCGCCACCAGCACCAACAGCAGCAACGCCAGGAGCGGCATCATGATGTTCGATGCCCGCTCGATGCCCTTCTGCACACCGCCCAACAGGATGGAGGCGTTGATGAAGATGGCCAACAACGTCCAGAAAAGCGGTTGGTAGGTGTCGCTCACAAAGCCGAGGAACTCGCCCCCGTGCAGGTCGCCCGTCAACGAGACGAACGTATAGCGCAACGTCCAACCACTCAGCACGGTGTAGAAGCCCAGAATGAGCACCGCCACCAACAGACCGAGGCCACCCACCCAGTGCCACTTCGTGCCCGGGGCGGCTTTCCGATAGGCATCCACCACATTGCGGTGTGCCGACCGACCGATGCTGAACTCGGCAATCATCATCGGGATGCCCAACAACAAGACCGCCACGACGTAGATGAGCAGGAAAGCCGCACCTCCGTCGCGCCCCGTGATGTAAGGGAATCGCCAGATGTTACCAAATCCCACAGCAGACCCGACTGCCGCGGCTATACCGCCCAGTCGGGTCGCAAAGGTTGTATGTTCATTCTTACCCCCCATCGTACTGCAACAGGGAGATTATTTAGCAGGTTTCACAGCGCGGCCGACAGAGACAATCTCAATCTCGTCAGCGTTCACCTCCTCGCCTGCAGCTTGGGCACGACGGCCCCCAGCAAAGCCAGCATAGTCGGCAATGAACTCATCCGCACGGCGCTCCATTGGGCTGACGTAGATAGAACCGTCGAAGCTGTCCATCTTGCGGAGGTCGATGGTGCTCTTGTTCACGCCGAAGTGACCCTGGAAACGGGTATAGGTCAAACGATAGTCGTCGATGATGAGGTTCATCTCAGGTGCATCGTAGTAGGTCAGGAAGATACGACCCTCGTCCACACGCCAGTCGAACTCATACTTCATGTAGGCGATAGGACCTGAGTTGTAGATGTCCACCTCATAACCCGTACCACGGGTGCTGCCGAAGAGGTGATCTGGGGTGAACGACATGTAGGTCAAGTCTGCATAGGCAATTCGTGGAGTCCTTTCAGCCTTGTAGTAATAGGTGTAGGTGGCATAGAAATCGCCCTGCCACTCACCAGAAAGGCGCATGGATTCTTTCTCGTCCTTGTCACAGGAACTGAACATGCACACGGCACAGAGCATAGCCGCAAAAGCACCAAATAGTTTTTTCATTTTCTGTTAGTTAAATGGTTATTAGTCGTGGGCAAAGATACGGCTAATTTTTGAATTATGCAAGAATTCTATAAAGAAAATTACAAATACGAATTGCGAATTACCATTTTGCAAAAAGCTTCGGCGCGAAAGGTATCAATTGTCAATAGACTTCTCTTTCCTGGAGACGCAGCTTTTTCAATTATCTACTTTCAATTTTCACTTTCAATTCTCAATTTTCACTTTCAATTTCCCATTTACGACGTTCCGCCGCAGCCGGTATGTTTCCCTCTCGCTTTTCCTAACCTTCTGCCTTCTTGCTACCTTTAAAAGGGAGGGAAAAGGCAGAAGGTCCATGAAAAAGTAGGAGAAGGCAAGTGACAACTGCGTGACGTCGTTGGTGGAACCTTTGGAACCTGATTTCTTTTTTTGCTCCGACATTATTGTACGTTTGCGAAAAAAGCATTATATTTGCGGTCGGAAATAATAGTAACTATAGTATCTATAAACACAAAATTAACTATATTTCAAAACTTTATAACAAACTATCATGGAGAATACACCGCAGAAGGTGCTCAAGAGGATGAGGCCTTATCGCGAAGCATTTTACTACCAGAAGTCGGAGGTGCTGTATCAGATGACGTATGTCTTCTGCCAGCGGTTCCTGCCTGCCCACGGAGACAGAACGGTTGACCAGATGGTACAGGCGGCACGGTCAGGCAAACAGAATATCGTGGAGGGCACCGAGGACGGCGAGGCATCGACCGAAATGCACATCAAGCTGTTGAATGTGGCTCGCGCATCGTTGCAGGAACTGCTGGAGGACTACCGCGACTATCTGTTGTCGCGCCATCTGAACCTATGGGTGCAGGGGCACGAGCGGTTTCGTGGCATGCAAGACTTCTGCCGCGAGCACAACAAGGTGGAACACTATCTGCCCTATATGGACAATTGGAACGATGAAGAGATGGCCAATATCGCCCTGACGCTTTGTTATCAGACCGATTCGATGCTCAACAAAGAGTTGCAGCATCTGGAGAAAGAGTTCATCGAACAAGGAGGTATCAAGGAGAGGATGCACGCAGCCCGAACAGGTTACAGACAAGCCCAAGATGCCGAGTTGGCACAACTGCGTCAGGAAAACCCACAGTTGAAGTCGGAGATAGAGCTGTTAAAGACTGAAATAGAGAGACTTAAAGGTTTGTTGCAACAGCACGGCATTGCGATAGGGGACTAAGGTGGAGACTGCCTAAGATAGAGACTATATTATCTAAAAATAGAGACTATATTATCTATATTAACTATGTTTCCTATAGATACAATAGGCACTATCTCATTTTCTTTGGCGAGCGGCAATAACCGGCAAAACTTTGCACATAATTGAACGTTTTGTGCATTGATTTGTAACCAATATTGCAAAAAAGAGGTAAAAAGAGGCAATATTTAGCCGTTTTTGCATAAAACCTTTCATTGACTAAAAAAAAAGTGCTAACTTTGCTGCGGAATATTTTACACAATATATAATTATATAAATCAATTAAGTAATTATGGCATTGAATATTATCGTACTTGCTAAGCAGGTACCTGATACCCACAATGTGGGTCCTGACGCCATGACACCCGAGGGCACCATCAACCGTGCTGCCCTTCCAGCAGTGTTCAATCCCGAGGACCTCAATGCGTTGGAGCAGGCGCTCCGCCTGAAAGAGCAGTTCCCTGGTTCTACCATCAAGGTGGTCACCATGGGTCTTCCAAAGTCTGCCGAGGTTGTTCGTGAGTCACTCTTCCGTGGTGCCGACGAGGGTTTCGTAATCACCGACCGTTGTCTGGGTGGTGCCGATACGTTGGCCACCAGCTACACCATCAGTCAGGCCATCCGTAAGATTGGCAAGTTCGACATCATCCTGGGTGGCCGTCAGGCTATCGACGGTGACACCGCACAGGTAGGTCCACAGATTGCCGAGAAGTTGGGCTTGACCCAGGTTACTTACGCCGAGGAGATTCTCTCCCTGGACGAGAAGGCCCGCAAGATCGTCATCAAGCGTCACATCGATGGTGGTGTCGAGACCGTCGAGGCTCCATTACCATTGGTCGTTACCGTCAACGGTTCGGCTGCTCCTTGCCGCCCACGCAACGCCAAGCGCGTCATGAAGTACAAGAACGCCACCGTTCCTGCCGAGCGTCCAGCTGAGCAGGCCGAGGCTATTGCCGCTGCCAATGCCGCCAAGCCTTATCTGAACATCACTCAGTGGGGTGCAGCCGACATCGACGCCGACCTCAAGCAGGTAGGTAAGGCCGGTTCTCCAACCAACGTGAAGGCTGTTCAGAACATCGTCTTCAAGGCTAAGGAGAGCCAGACGCTCACCAGCAGCGATGCCGATGTGGAGAACCTGATGGTTGAATTGTTGAACAATAAGATTATTGGCTAATAGAGGTGGACTCTCCCCGACCCTCCCTACGAGGGAGGGAGAAAGGAAATAATGAAAAGAGTAATGAGTAAAGGGTAAAGTAGTTTGTTAGAGCTATCCCATTACCTAAAAAACTCATTATCCCCATTAACCCCTCAAAAACCTAACAACAAAATGAATAGCGTATTTGTATATTGCGAAATAGAGGGCACAACCGTCAAGGAGGTATCCCTCGAACTTTTGACTAAGGGTCGTAAGTTGGCCAATACTCTCGGCGTTCAGTTGGAGTGCGTCTGCGCAGGCGCTAACCTGGACGGCATCGAGAAACAAGTCATGAAGTATGGTGTGGACAAGGTGCACGTCTTCGACGCTCCAGGTCTCTTCCCTTACACCTCAAATCCTCACACTGCCGTATTGGTCAACCTCTTCAAGGAGGAGGATCCACAGATCTGCTTGATGGGTGCTACCGTCATCGGCCGCGACCTCGGTCCACGTGTCTCTTCTGCCCTGTTCAGCGGTCTGACTGCCGACTGTACGCAGTTGGAGATCGGTGACTTCGACCTCAACGCCGGTTTCGATGCCGACAAGAAGCCTATCGTAAAGCACTTCGAGAACAAGCTCTACCAGATCCGTCCTGCCTTCGGTGGTAACATCGTTGCTACCATCGTCAACCCAGAACATCGCCCACAGATGGCAACCGTCCGTCCTGGTGTGATGAAGATGGAGGTGCTCGACGAGAACTACAAGGGCGAGGTCATCAAGCACGACGTTGCCAAGTATGTCCCTGAGACCGAATATGTTGTCAAGGTCATCGACCGTCACGTCGAGGAGGCCAAGCACAACCTGAAGGGCGCCAGCATCGTCATCGACGGTGGTTTCGGTGTCGGTTCACGCGAGAACTTCAACATGCTCTTCGAGTTGGCCAAGGAACTTCATGCCGAGGTAGGTGCCAGCCGTGCTGCTGTCGATGCCGGCTTCGCTGACCATGACCGCCAGATTGGTCAGACCGGTGTCACCGTTCATCCTAAGCTCATCATCCTGGCAGGTGTGAGTGGTGCCATCCAGCACATCGCCGGCATGCAGGATTCGGGTATTATCATCTCTATCAACAGCGATCCTAATGCTCCTATCAACACCATCGCCGACTACGTCATCAACGGCACCGTCGAGGAAGTTATTCCTAAGATGATTAAGTACTATAAGAAGAACAGTAAATAAGGTTGTAAGGTTATAAGGTTATAAGGTTATGAGGTATTATACATTTTCATGTAAGTATCTGCCTCATAATTAACGCCTGCAAGGTTATGAGGTTTTAAGGTATTTTAGTAGCTGCCTCATAATTACATGCCACAACGTTACGAGGTTCTAAGATATTATACACTATGCTCGGCCCTCATAAAAACCTTCAAGTCTGGCAACGGGGATTGCAGTTCGTCACGGAACTATATCGTTGTACGAATCATTTCCCACAATCAGAAGTTTTCGGACTTGTGAGCCAGATGCGTAGAGCTGCAGTATCTATAACCTCAAACATAGCCGAAGGGTATGGTAGGAATACGAACACTGAATTGCTTCATTTCCTCTATATTTCACTTGGTTCTTCCAATGAGTTGGAAACCCAAATCATCATTGCTTTCAATTTGGGATTTCTTTCGCAACAGGAATATGACAATCTTACTCAATTGAATGATGAGATTAACAAGATGTTGCGTTCCTTGATTTATATCAAGTCTCAGTTGAACCCGTGACAGCTGAAGCAAACCTACCTTATAACCTAACAACCTAACAACCTCAAAACCTCAATAATTATGGCCAATTTTTATTCCGATCATCCGGAACTGAAGTTCCAGCTTGAGAATAGTCCTTTGATGAAGCGCATCGTTGAACTCAAGGAGCGCAACTATGCCGACAAGGACACTTTTGACTATGCACCTCAGAACTTTGAGGATGCTATGGATAGTTATGACCGCGTGTGCGAACTCACCGGTGACATCTGCGCCAACATCATTGCCCCGAATGCAGAGGCAGTCGATGCCGAGGGTCCTCACTGTGAGAATGGTCGCGTGCGCTATGCCAGCAAGACCTACGAGAACCTCGATGCTACCGTCAAGGCAGGTCTGTGCGGTGTGACCATGCCACGCCGTTACAACGGTCTCAACTTCCCTTGCACCGCCTACACCATCATCAACGAGATGATTGCCACCGCCGATGCCGGTTTCGAGAACATCTGGTCACTCCAGGATTGTATCGAGACCCTCTATGAGTTCGGCGACGAGGAGCAGCGCAAGAAGTATGTACCACGCGTCTGCGCTGGCGAGACCATGTCAATGGACTTGACCGAACCAGATGCAGGTTCCGACCTCCAGAGCGTCATGCTCAAGGCCACTTGGAGCGAGAAGGACAACTGCTGGCTCCTGAACGGCTGCAAGCGTTTCATCACCAACGGTGACAGCGACATCCACTTGGTATTGGCCCGTTCGGAAGAGGGTACCAAGGACGGCCGTGGTCTCTCTATGTTCATCTACGACAAGAACCAGGGTGGTGTCAACGTACGCCGCATCGAGAACAAGTTGGGTATCCACGGTTCTCCAACCTGCGAACTGGTTTACAAGAACGCCAAAGCAGAACTCTGCGGTAGCCGTAAGTTGGGCTTGATCAAGTATGTCATGGCCCTGATGAACGGTGCCCGTCTCGGCATCGCTGCTCAGTCGGTAGGTATCTCGGCTGCCGCTTACGAAGAGGGCTTGGCTTATGCTAAGGACCGCAAGCAGTTCGGCAACGAGATCATCAACTTCCCTGCTGTCTATGACATGCTCGCCATCATGAAGGCGAAGTTGGATGCCGGTCGTACCTTGCTCTACCAGACTGCCCGTTACGTCGATATCTACAAGTGCCTCGAAGACATCGAGCGCGAACGCAAACTCACTCCCGAGGAGCGCGCCGAACTCAAGAAGTTCTCGAAGTTGGCCGACGCCTTCACCCCACTCTCAAAGGGTATGAACTCGGAGTACGCTAACCAGAACACCTACGACTGTATCCAGATCCACGGCGGTTCAGGTTTCATGCTCGAGTACGCTTGTCAGCGCCTCTATCGCGATGCCCGTATCACCTCTATCTACGAGGGTACCACCCAGTTGCAGACCGTTGCCGCTATCCGCTACGTCACCAACGGCTTCTATGGTCAGGTCATCGCCGACCTCCTTGCCGAGACCGAGATTGCTCCGGAATATGCTGCTCTCAAGGCCCGTGTCGAGAAGATGGCAGAGAAGTACAACGCTGCCGTTGCCAAGGTGGATGAGCTGAAGGATGACGAGTTCAAGGACTTCTGCTCTCGTCACCTCTACGAGATGGCTGCCGACACCGTGATGTCTATCCTCATCCTGGGCGATGCCACCAAGCGTCCTGACCTCTTCGACAACAGCGCCCGCGTCTATGTCCGCTACGCCGCTGCCGAGGTCGAAAAGCACAGCGACTTCGTTGCTGACGCTCAGCCTGCCGACTTGGCCAACTACCGCAAGTAAGTCAAGACACTCTTGCTTGAATCAATGAAGCCAGGGAGCACATTCCGTGCTCCCTGGCTATATTATTCGTGCACAAGAAATAATAAATAAATTCTCAAGAATTAGAGAATTAGAGAATTAAATTTCGTGCGTAAAAAGAATGCAGACATAAATTGAATTGATGAGAATTGGAGAATTCGATTGAACTGGAGGTCGCATTTTCTCTTTTAAAATCACTTCTTTCGTTCTCGAATTCGTTTAATATTCCTTTCAGAATGTCGGGCGCGAGCAAGGCTATTCGTCTATATTTGTTCAATTCGGTGATTTAATCCAAGAATTAGAGTATTGAATTCTGAGCGCAAAAAGAAAGTAGAGATAAATTTACTTGATTTATTCCGCGAACGAGGAAATTCTCTAATTCTCTAATTCTTGAGATTAACTTCTACTTCTTTTTTAACACCTACATGGCAAGGCGCTGGATGTTTGCACCAGGAATTGGAGAAAAACGAGGAGAGAAAAGCATGGTGTATCACAATTTTGACTATCTTTGCAGTCGTTTTTTGGTTGGCAGAAGGGACATTTCGCCTGCCAACCGCAGCGATAAAAGGCCACCTGCGGGAGGGAATAAAAAGAAGGAAATTAGGCAAGTTCAAAATCAATGCCAAGCGATTAAGGTGTCTGCAAGGGGATTTTTTTACCGATGCCAACCAATATTTCTTCCCTGCCAACTTAAAAATAAAGTATGCCAACTATCTTTGCAACCGCTTTGGACGTTATGGATATTTTACATCTATTTTATGCAACCAACATTGTTGCGGTGTTGATTAGCGCAGTGCTTACCCTCTTCATCATTTGGGTAGCCATACACTTTCGCCGAAATCCGCTTTCGCTGTGTTGTCGCATTTTTCCCTTCTCCATGCTCCTGTTGGGAGCCTACAAGTTGAGCACCTGCTTCATCGTTTCAGGACAAGGGATAGAAGTGCTGCCAACACAGGCGTTGGGTCTGTGCGCTGCCTGTTTTCAAGTCTTCTCGATGGGGGCTTGCGCTTTCTTGCGTCGTGGGCATTACCGTAACGTTGCCAATTGGGTGTTGTTACTCAGCCCCTCGCTGCTGTTGCTCTTTGTCAACCAGCTGATGACACACTACGGTTATTACCGCGCCCTCTATTCATTCGCCGAGTTGAGTCAGTTCCGTGAGGAATTGCCTATCGTCTTTTTCGGGCGCGTCATCTTCCTGGCCGTCTTGGGCGTATCGGTGATACTGGCACTCTGCTTTTTGATCGATGCCATGACATTTGACAAATGGCATCTGGGCAACCGGCCATCGGACATCAATATCCGAGTACATCAAGCAGAGATTCGGATGATACTCATCTGGACCGTTCTGATATTGTTCGGGTTCCTACCCCTTTGCACCAGAAGCATCTGGTTGCACGTACTCTTCAACGGGATGTACATCGGCGCGTTGGTGTTGTCAGGCTACATCTACCGGATAGGCGTCATAGAGATACGGACCTTAGAGGCCAAAGAAGATCCCACGACGCTCATTATTCAACGATTGCCCCTGTTGCTCGATATGGAGCGGGGCGGGCAAACGGCGTGGGGCACGATGGTAAAGAGTAACCCCTTCTTCTGTGGTAAGGCCCATATCGATGACGTGGCAGCGGCCTTGGGCGTAGAGGTAGAAGATGTCTCGGCCTACGTCTCGGCACGGGGCAACAATATGGTGGCATGGATGAGCGAACAGCGCCTGTTGCATTGCGCCCAGCAGGTGGGCGAAAGCGACCGGAAGATAGTGGAGATTGCCGAATCTTGCGGCTACAACGACCTCCCGTCGTTCACCCGCGCCTTCAAACGCCAGTTCGGCGTCTCACCCAGCGAATATAGAAAAGATTCCGATCATACGAACCGACCACTCAATATCCCAATCAAAACAAACTCATGACAACAAGCTAAAACGAAAATGGGCTGAATTCCGATGGCAATCCGACAGAACTCCACAAGAGTTACTTTTAAATAGAGAAGGTGACGGCAAGGAACGATAATCCCCTTGAGCCGTCACCCACTTGGGAGGAGAGATGAGAAAGAGGAACTTCCTATGCGATTTGGGCATGAAATAGCGCATAGGGGGAGCACAATACGCCAATCCAATAAAGGAGAAATCAAATAGGGCTCAATGAGCCAAGAAAGATTGAATTATAAATACTAATTTTAAATTTTAAGGAAATGAAGCTAAAACAGAGACATTCCTGGAAACGCGCAGCCTTGACGCTGCTTGTTTTTCTGCTCACGGCAGCGACAGCGTGGGCCGTACATACCGACCCTCAAGTTTCCATAGTCAATGGTCCGACGTATGGGACCCAAGCAGAATCTACCAGCCTTACATTAAGAATCTGGTTCTGGAACTACGACGGTGGCAACGCCTTCTTCACGGGTGACACCTATCTCACCATCGATGGTAACACAACCGTAAAACTTAACGGCATGTGGAGTACCTTTACCACCTCAAATGAGGATGATGTTAAAAAAAAATCCGGTTCTGGCAACTATGGCAGTCAGGGTACCATATACCTGAACAACACAAAAGTCGGCACGGCTCAATTTAAGAATTTACAAAAAGACCAAGGGGGCGCCTCTGCTAACAATGGCAAATGGAACACCATTGACCTTGTGCTTTCGTTCAATGAGAACTTCTCTTTTTACGGGCACAGGTTTGGCGTTAAAGGTCAATGGCATGACTATTGCGACTCAGACGCTGAGTACACATCAGAAAAGCACCCTACAGTCACCATTTCGGGCTACCCTCGTGCAACGTCAGTAAAGCTCACGCGCAACGACAACACCCCCAAAACCGTGACTGTGACATGGGACTACGAACGCTATGACATCTTTGCTCGCAAATCAGGAGAATGGCATATCTTCCGCAACGGCAACAAAATAGGCACCACCAGATACAGCACCAAAACATTCACCGACAACAATGTCCCTATCGAAACCGGCAATAGGACATATACCTACACGGTATCTTTCTGCCCAAAAGATATGACGATTACCGCTACAAGACCTGCCGGTCTTTACAGTACGGCGTCATTCTCTACCAACCTCCAGTACGTTAATCTCGGTGCAGGCGGCGATTACAGAATAGACACCCCCCCCTATTACGTGGATGGTATATTTAACTTCTACAAGGTGGGACAGACAGTCTCCATCAAACTCAACGATGCATACAAGATAATAGATAGTAACGTATCAGGTTTAGGAGGCGCATCGGCCAGCGTTGCCAGTGACAAACGCGGTTTCTCATTCACTATGCCGAGTTCGTCCATCAACAATAGCATAAAAGCGACCCTCACCGAGGTACACACCATCAGTGGCGTGCCAAGCAATCTGAGTCTCAGCAATCCATACACCACGATTCAGGGGACGAAATATTACAAGTCGGGCGCGGAATATACCATCAGCCCAACGGACAAAACGAAAACCGTAATCACCTCATGTACTGCCAAGGGTGCCACGGTCAGCAACGTCTCGGGTGCCGGCGCGACCCTTAAAATCAACAGCAATCTGGACGGCAACGTCACCGTCACTGCCACGACAGCCAACATCTACAGCGTCAGCCTTGGCAACAGAGTCTCTATTACGAGCGGCTCGCCCGCTGCCACCTACGATGGCATCGCCTATTTCACAGCAGGAACGCAGATTACGCTCGGCACAGACGATGGTCTGCTTCCAAACCACTACATTGTGAATGGCAGTGCTATTTCGGGCAATACCTTCACCATGCCTGCCAAGAACACGACTGTCAGCGTCAACGCTACCGACCTATGGGGCGTGATGGCAGGTGCCAATGGTTCATCGGCCAAACCTTATGTCATCACCACCACGGCAGGCCTTGACAGGTTGGCCGAGAAAGTGAACAGCAGCAACGACTACGTTTTAAACTATGCCGGCAAATATTTCGAGTTGGGCGCCGACATCGCATACGACAGGTCGGTGAAGAACAACTACACACCTATCGGTGAAGAAAGCAAATTCTTCAGTGGCCACTTCGATGGCAAGGGCCATAAAGTGAGCGGCATCAATATCAACAAGAATTCAGAGGGGTATAAAGGTATCTTCGGCAATGTCAGTAACAACGATGGCAGTGCCGAGATAAAGAATGTGACGATTGACGATTCTTATATTGAGGGACGAAGCCAGAGCGGAGGCATCGTCGGTAACAGTAATAAATGCACCGTCACCAACTGTCACGCTACAGCCAGCGTAACCATTCACGGCTCGTACTCGTGGGCCGATGCCCATGGAGGAATTGTTGGTTATAATAATAGAGGCCGAGTTATCGGCTGCACCAGCAGTGCCAATGTGACAGCAGGAAAATATAGCGATACGAATGACTACATAAGCGGCACGAACACCTACGGCGGCATCGTAGGTAATAATTATTACGGAACCGTCGAGAACTGCCTTGTCTATGGCGGCACCATCAACGGTCGTCAACAAATCGGTGCCGTGGTAGGTCAAAATTGGTACGGCTCCCTTTCCAACAATCGCTACTCGGGCTTCGTGTCGGTGAAAGGCAAGCAGTCGCAGCTTAATCTGGGCGTAGGAACGGACAGCCAGGACGGTGCAGATTTTGCCTGTGCTATCGCCCCCTACGAGGGTGTTACGCTCAACTTCTCTTTAGGCACTCCCACTACCGAATACGACTACAACGGACTGAAGATATATCCCACCGGCATGAGCTACGACGGCAAGTACTATAACTACCTCGCGAACGGCGATGACATTTCTGGCGATATAACCTTCACCGCCACCTATACCGGTGTCGTGCCAGAAGAGCATATTGTCGCTGGTTTCGGATGGGCCTCAGAGGCTGACCAAACAAAGGTGAATATGGATTGGACTGCCACCGACGGCTCTGCCACCTGCACATTGAACACTTACTTAGCCAACAACTATTACATAGCCCCCTCCTTCCGCGATATCTCCTGGGGAACGGGCGACGGCTCAAAGGACCATCCGTACATCATCACCTCTGTGTATGGCATGAACAGACTGGCCCGCGAAGTGAACAATGGCACTACCTATAGCGGCAAGTATTTCGAGCTGGGTGCCAACATCACGTACGACAAGACAGTCGAGAACAACTACACTCCCGTCGGAAACGGTAATAACAACCAATTCTGTGGTAACTTTGATGGCAAGGGTTATGCTATCAGCGGCATCAACATTAACAATGCCCTTGATAATCAAGCTGTTTTTGGTTGTGTAAATGGAGGTACCATCCAGAACCTAACATTGTCCAACAGTACCATCCGTGCAGGAAGAGAGATGGGCGGTATTGTAGGCAAATCGACAGATGCCGTCATCAACTGCCACGTAACGGCAGACGTTACTTTGTCAGGCACATACCGTGTGGGCGGTATTGCAGGTGAATCCAACGCTCTTATCAAGGGTTGCACAAGCGCGGCAACGGTATCGTGCAGCGGATCAGGTTTTGGTGGTGTTGCAGGCTACTTGAACGTCTCTGGAAAGATGCAGGACTGCCTCTATTACGGCAATCAATTTGAAATCAGCGGTATTAGAAGATATGGTGCCCTTGCTGGTTATGTTGAGCGCGGGGGTGCTCTCTCCGACTGCTATTCTACGGCCGATATGGCAGAGGTGAATTGCGAAGACCACCCTGGTGTACATCGTGCAGTAGTACTCGACAGCAAGCCCAGCAACATGGGTAAGGAGGTCTATACTTACGGTGAGGGCAACTACGTAGGCATCACGACCTACGAGAACGGCATCAGCTTCAACGGCAAGTATTACTTCTTGGCATACACCATTTCGCTTGCAGCCAGTCCTGCGGACTACGGCAACGTGACAGGCAGCGACGTGTACAAAAAAGGCGAACGGGTGACGGTTGTAGCAATGGCCAACGAAGAGTATGAGTTCGTCAAGTGGACCGATAGCAAAGGCGTGACGGTGAGCACCGATGCAGAATTCTCCTTCGTCGCCACCGCCGACAGCGCGCTGACGGCTAACTTCGACCTGAAGCACTACACACTGACGGCGACTGTAAAGGGCATCTATTTTAAAGATGCTGAATATCACAAGATTACTTCGGCTACCAGAGGGCAGGTGGTTCGCCTGACAGTGGATAGAGAAATTCTTGAAGTGTCCGAAGGCAAATATCTTGCCGGCTACGAGACGAATGTGGAGGGCGTGACAGTCTCGGATTATGATGTCTTCACCATGCCCGCCCAGAACGTGACGGCGGCTCCACGATGGGAAGACAGGTCACTCAAAATCATCGACTTGACCGACAAAATGGCGCTCGATGTGCCCGAAAAGAGTTTCAATCTCGAAAACCTGTTTACGTATGTGACCATTCAAGATGTCGAGACAGGAGAGACCATGTCATTCTTCGATGCAATGATGAAAGGAAGTGAATTGAAGAATGGCGTACGCTACTTGTTAGACCTAAACCTTGACAACGAGGTGGACATCCAGATTGAACGCACCCGAACAAAGAAAGAACCCATAACGCTCATCTATCAGGTTAAGCGAGTTTCTGGAGCAGATAAACTGACATCGAACTACACCGCGTCCTTCCCGAGCCTCGGGTTGTATTACAACGACCCCTACAATGGTGTCATCTTCAAGTTCAACGATGAATTTGAGAGCGAAGAACTGGACATGATGCTTTTCCCATTGGCTAACAACTCGCAAAACAACAGCTTCTTTTTGCAGATGTTCCATGGCGAAGAGATGGATGAAAGCATTTATGAGGGAATGGGAGTCTATCTGCAAGGCCGCACCTTGTGGTGCGACGGCGACTGGAACACCATCTGTCTGCCATTCGAGGTGGATTTGACCGACAAGAAATGTACACTCTACGGTGCAATAGCCCGCACGCTGGAATCGGCCACACTTACGAACGACGGCCAATCGTTGAAGCTGAACTTCGGTGACCCCGTCGAGACATTGGAGGCTGGTGTGCCTTATATCATCAAATGGGCAGCATCGGACAACAACATCGTGAACCCCGTGTTCAAGAATGTGACCATTGACTTGACCGAACACAGCATGGAATCGACAGAGCCAGCGCACTTCTTCGGCACCTACGACAAGTTGACCTTTGAAACCGAGAATCAGGATATCCTCTTTCTGGGCAGCAACAACAAATTGTACTATCCGGACGGCAAAGCCGCCACGAATATTGGTGCCTGCCGAGCCTACTTCCGCCTCGGTGCCGAAATGAATGCCACCCAGATCCGCGACTTCATCCTTGACTTCGACGACGAGGGTACGGTGACCATCCAGAATGCGTTCGTCCAGGTGGACGAGAACGGCGATGCCTGGTTCTCGCTGGAGGGTGTGAAGTCTCAGGGTGAGGCTACACAGAAGGGCCTCTTGATTAACAATAACAAGAAAGTATTTATCAAATAATGAAAAAGTCATATCAGAAACCAGAAGTCCTGGTAGTAAACATAGAATCTTCGCAGATTATCTGCCTGAGTACCAATGCCGGCCTCACCCCAGGTGGTGGCGGTAACGGCGAAGGCCGCGCTCCCGAAATACGTATGCGTGGCTCCGACTGGAGCGACTACGAAAGATAATTAGGGAACTTCCAAAAAATCCCGTCAATTCACTCGGCCCTCACGCTTATGGCGTGGGGGCTTTTTTTAGGTCTGGGGCTGGATGACCCTCCGACGATGTCACGTAGTTGCGTTCTTTTTCCTTTCTTTTTGCTTTCTTTTTTGATTCTTTTTCGTTCTTTTCAAAGGACGTAAAAAAACGGATGGATTGAAGGAGAAAACCTGTAAGTTGCCTAACAGGACGTAATGTCGAGGTAGTGTACTCCTATCCCGAACTGGGGAAAAAGGTAGTTTATTGGTTCGGAAAACCGACTTAAATGTCTGGAATTGTAGCCGAATCGGACCTTTGTGTCCACTTTTTGGGGAGGTTGATAATCAAGATATTAAAAAAATCATTACCTTTGCGCGTTGTTTGGGCAATGGAAACAACCAAGTAGTTGTTGAAAACGAACATCTACTTAACTCAATTTGGTCATTTATTCTAATCTTCAATGAAAACAATTATTAAGCAGTACTTTGTTTGGCTATGCACTTTGTGCGTAAGCATGTGTTTTGCTACAGCTTACGGCGACAATGTGCCTGTCTTCTATGAATCGTTCAACAATTGCGCCGGTAGTGGAGGAAACGGTGGAACGTTCAATCCCAGTTCCACCTCTGCCATTGTGTATGACAATACAGGATGGACCAATACGGGCAGCATCTATGGTGCCAACCAGTGTGCCCGAGTCGGCACAAGTGGCAAAAAGGGCACATTGACCACTCCAGCGCTTGCTTACAGCGGCAGCAACAAGTTGTGCTTGACCTTCAAGGCTGCGCCGTGGAATACGGAAACCGCAGCGATGACGGTCACCCTCAACAACGACGGTACCATCAGCGAAAGCGCAGATGCTACAAGTACGGCCAAGAGCATTACCCTGTCGAACATGACGTCAGGACAATGGAACGAATATACCCTCTACCTGAGTGGAGTGACCTCGACGACAACCATTGCCTTCTCGGGCTCGAAGAACCGTTTCTTCCTGGACGAAGTCAAGGTGGAAGAGGTCGGCGCAGCTCCGGTCAAGACCTTGACCGCAGTGGCTCTGTCGGGCACTCCCACTCATAGCACTTATACCGTTGGCGACAGTTTCGACCCCACAGGGTTGACGGTCACAGCCACCTACAGCGACAACAGCACCGCCGACGTGACCAGCAATGCCACCTGGCAATGTGACCCTGCCACCTTCACGACGGCAGGACCCCAGACCGTGACCGTGATGGCCACCGTGGGCAACCAGTCGGACATGCAGGAATACAGCGTCAGCGTCACGGCTCCTGTGACCTTGAACGAAATCACCTTGTCGGGCACCCTGGCCAAGAGCATCTACGAGCAATACGAGGCATTCGACAAGACCGGTCTCGTCGTGACGGCACACTACAGCGACGGCACCACCGCCGACGTGACCAGCAGTGCCACCTGGGAGTTTGATCCAGCCACGTTCGAGACGGCAGGCCGTCAGTCGGTTCTGGTCAGTGCCACCTACAACGGCAAGACCGACCTACAGGAATACAGCGTCAACGTCACTGCTGCCTCCTATCTGTTGGCCAAGCTGGGCACCTTCACCGCTACGAATGGCACGTTGAATGAAGATATCTCATACACCTCCTACCGAGGTCATGGCACCTCCGGTCCGAAGGTCGAAAACGGAAACCTGAAACTCTATCAAGCCAGTTCGGCTGGCTCTTACGGCGGCTACATTACCATCGCGGGCGGCCGAGGCGTCACCTTGCAGCAAGTGACCCTCTGGGCAGTGAATGCCACCCAGGTGGGTTACGTCAAGGGCGAAGTCAATGACGAGAACGAACCCGACTCGGGACAGAACGTGGCAGCCGGTGCCTCCTATACCAAGAGCAACCTGAACTGCACCGAGGCATCGTTCTTCTGCATGAGTGCCGAGCAGGCTGAACGACTCTTGATTGACTCGATTGTCGTGAAATATACCAAGACGACGGTCGCGTTGCGGAGTATCACTTTGACGGTGCCAGAAGCAGTACGACATCAGCGCGTCAACACCGAATTCACGCACGAGGGGGTTATCGTCACCGCACATTATGACGACAACAGCACCGAGGTGGTCACCAGTCAGGCCACCTTCTCGACCCCCGACATGACAACGGCAGGCGAAAAGACCGTGACGGTGAGCTACACCGAGAACGGCGTCACCAAGCAGGCGACCTTCACCGTAGAGGTCTATGCTCCCGACTACCTCTTCTATGAGTCGTTCAACGCCAACGCCAGCACGGGTGGCAACGACAACATCTGGAACAACGGCGGTGCAAACGTCGCCTATGACAATACGGGTTGGACCAATCAGGGCAATATCTATGGAGCGAATGCCTGCGTGCGAGTAGGTACATCGGGCACCTTAAATTGGGTTAAAACCCCATCCATCGAGTTCAACGGCATGGCCAAACTGACCTTCCGCGCCGCCCCTTGGACCAACGATGACACCAAACTCCGCGTCAGCGTCACCGAAGGCAAGGTCTGCAACAATGCCTTGGGCGTGGGTGCAGCGCAATACATTCTGTTGGAGACTGTTGCCAACCAGTGGACCGACTTCACCCTCTACCTGAGCGAGGTGGAGACCAGCACAAAGATTTTGTTCGAATCGGTAAACACGTCCAAGAACCGCTTCTTCCTGGACGAGGTAAAAGTGGTGGCCTATACACCATCGCCACTCAGCAGCATCGCCCTCAGCGGCGCGCCAACCACGACTACATACGAGGTGGGCGAATCGTTCGACCGCGCGGGCATCGTCGCCACAGCCCACTTTGAGGACGAGAGCGAGGAGATTGTAACGAACAGTTGCACGTGGACCATCGAACCTGAGACTTTGACCTCCGCCGGCACCACCAACGTCAGTGTGACTGCCGCCATCGGTGGAAAGAGTGCCACCCAGAGCTACCAGGTTACCGTAACACGCAAGGAAGCCAGCATCGCCATCGAAGATCTGGAGGTGGGCGTGAACGGCACTGTCGCTATTGAGGCCACCACCACACCCGAGGAGGCCGAGTTGACCTTCCAAATCACCGAGGGTGAGGAGGTTATCTCCATCGCGGACGGCGTCATTACAGGTCTCCAAGTGGGCACCGCTACCGTCACTGCCAACTTTGCCGGCAACGACGAATATGCCCCTGCCGAGACCACTTTCACCGTCACCGTGGATGCCTTCCAGGTAGCCAGCATCACGGAGTTTTCTACAGTTGCGGGGGCCTTCGGACAAAACAATGCCATTACTTATCAGGGTTATAAAGGTTCTTCTTCGACCGGCCCAGGTGTATATAACAAATGTCTTAGACTCTATCAGGCCACGGTTGCAGGCTCTAACGGTGGTTACATTGAACTGACTGGTGCAGCCGGTGTCACCATCAAGCAAGTGACCATCGCGACAAGCAACTCATACAATACAAAAGTGGGCGTAGCTGTTGATGATGAAGCAGCACCTACCTCTGGAACGTCAGTAAACAAGAGTTCCGAATTTACAGTTAGCGGCCTCTCTTGTGAATCTATTCGCCTGTACTGTTTGGGCGCAGACAAGACCGCCCGTCTGGAGATTGCCGCCATCACCGTGAAGTACGAACAGGCCGCCGGCATCGAACTGGAGAGCCTTTCCGTCGATGTGACCAACGCCCAGACCGAGTTCGTGCAGAACACGACATTCAACCACACGGGAGCCATCGTCACTGCCCATTATTCGAACGGCGAAGACCAGGATGTGACCGCCCAGGCTACCTTCTCGACCCCCGACATGACGACCTCAGGCAATGCCACTGTCACGGTGACATACAACGGCAAGACTGCCTCGTATGGCATCACCATCATTCCAGAAGTTGTTTCTTCGCTCGCATTGAGCGGCAACTATCCGACCCGCTTCCACTTCGGCTTGGACTACATCCACACCGGCATGACGGTGACCGCCACCTACAACAGTGGCCGCACCGCCAACGTCACCGACGAGGCCGAATATGCCGAACCCGACATGTTCACCCCTGGCCGACAGACCGTGACCATCTCGTACGGCGGACAGGAAGTGACCTACCAGATCCTGGTGCTCGACCCTGCTGTCGTCTTCTACGAGTCGTTCGATCTGTGCGCCGGCAAGGGTGGCAACGACGGCGAGTGGGTTAACGGCATTGGCAGTGCAACTACCAAGTCTGACAACACTGGTTGGACATTTGAAAAAGATGGTGCGGCCTACCAGTGCGTCAAGTTAGGTACTGGTTCAAAAGCAGGTTCCGCCACCACGCCAGCCTTCTCGCTGAGAGCCGACGACACCTATATTCTGACCTTCCGCGCCGCTGCTTGGTTGTCGGACGAGACCAACAAGAGCATCACTCTCACCGCCACCAATGCCGAATTGAGCACCACTACCATCGAGTTGGAGAATGGCGTCTGGAACAACTACACCGTTGCCATCCAAAACGTGCAGGGCGCCGTTAAAATCACTTTTGTTTCCGTAACAGATGGCGCTAATCGTTTCTTCCTGGACGAAGTGAAAGTCAGCAGCGGCTACCAGCGTGCCATCGACCTGACCGGCGTCAGCAACAAGTGGGGCACCCTCTGTCTGAACCAGCGCGTTGCCCCCGAGGAGCGTAGTGGTGCACAGTTCTACAATGTGGCAGCCGTCATCGTAGAGGGCAATCCCGTCGTAGTAGGAAGTCCTGACAATCGCGTCCTAACGAGAGGTGGTTTCGGACAGGTGGTCGGCATCCTGCTGGAAGAGGAGACCGACACCCTCGAAGCCGGCAAGCCCTATATCTTCAACGCCTATGCCCCGACGTTGGCCTGTGCCTTCCACGGACTGGATTATGCCACAGAGGCTATCCCAGCCACGGGTCTGGTGGGTAACCTCACAGGTACCGACATGACCGTTGCCGATGGCAATTACCTGTTGGGCAATAACCAGTTCCACCTGGTGAACGGCGCCGACGCCTATATTGGCAACAACCGCGCCTACATCAGCTTGAACGGCGTTCCCGCTGTCTTGCCAAGCACCGAGATGGCCGCCAACCAAGTCCGTTTCTTCCTGGACGGCACCATCGAGGGCGACTACACCACCGCCATCGAGGGCATCGAACAAACGGCGACAGCCAACGACACCGTCTTTAACCTACAGGGTCAGCGTGCCCACGAATTGCAGCGTGGACAGTTGTATATCCGTAACGGCAAGACGTTTGTTGTGAAGTAACCAAGAATATTAACGGGGACTCCCTTTTGCGGAGTCCCCTGACTACTACTGATATGTTGAAATATTATCTAAAACCAAGTTTGCAGGTGGTAATCATCGAGGTTGCACCCCTCATGACCTCGGGTACGAACACTTTGGGCAGAGGTGAAGACTACACTTCCGGCAGAGTGGGTGGCGATGCCGCCGAACTCCGAAAGAACGACTGGAGCGAATACGAAGGAAACTGAAATCGCCCAATGGGCGATTTCGGTTTCAATGAAAAAAGAAAAGTGAAAAAACCGTAAACTCCAATGCGGTTAACCGAGATCGGTTAACCGTTAAATATTGCCCCCCTAAACGGTAAACAATAACCCCTAAACGGTAACCATTAACCCCTAAACGGTAACCCATAACCAGTAACCGGTAACCATTAACCCCTAACCAGCAACCCATTGACATCCGCACTACAACTATTATATAAGGTACAGCACGAGGATTCGGAACCTGCGTTCAGACAACTGTTCGACCAACAGTACGACCGCATGTTCCGAACCGCTTTCTACTTCCTGCAACGCGACGATTGGGCACAGGAAGTGGCGCTCGATGTATTGGCCGACCTCTGGAACAACCGTCACCGGATGGCGCTGCCCAACGACTTCGACCGCTATACCTTAGTGATGGTGCGCAATGCCGCCCTCAACCTCTGGAAACGGGAGCAACGGTTCGTGCACGATGCCGAGACGGAGGCCGACAAGGCCGGGCAGCACACTCCGAGCATCGAAGAACAGGCGGAGAACCAAGAGCTTTTCTTGGTCTATGAGAATGCCTTGCAAGCCCTTCCTCCCCGTTGTCGGGAGGTGTGGCAACTGGTCAAGGAGGAGGGACTGAGTTATGCCGAAGTGGCGACCCAGTTGGAGATATCGACCAAGACCGTCGATGCCCAGATGCAGAAAGCGTTGAAGCACCTGCGTAGTGAAGTGGGCACCTATCTGGAACAACATGAAAGCACAAAAACAAAAAAATTACCACTTTTTTTATTTTTTTCCGTACTTGGCATAGGGATTATTCCAAGTGGCGTTGTCCTCTTGACGGATATACATTAAAACAACAGAATGAAAAAAGCGCTACTTTTGGTAATTGGTTCGATGCTTGCCACCCTCCCGATACAGGGGCAGGGGTTGCAGGGTCGGACTTTTGTGTATGGTGAAGAGGTCAAGTTGGCCCAGCCGTTGCAGATTGATACGGCCGACCACCGTCCCTTGCAACAAATCTTGGACGAGGTGCTGAAGGGCACCGACATTGACTACCGCATCACCGAGAGGCACGTCCTGCTCTTCCGTCGCAAGCAGAACGACACCCCTCCAACCCCTTGTACCCTACATGGTTATGTCACCGACTCCGAGTCGGGCGAGACGCTCATCGGCGCCAACGTCTATTGCCCCGCCTTGGGAGCAGGCACCGTCTCCAATGCCTATGGTTTTTACTCTATGCCGATGGCCCGAGGCCGACAGGCGGTGGTCATCTCCTACGTCGGTTACGAGCCCTTGGTCACCACCATCGACGTGACGGGCGACGTGGCACAGAACTACACGTTGCAACCTGCTCAAGTGTTGCAAGAGGTAGTCGTCGAGAGTGACCGGCCCGAGACGGGCGCTGCCAGCACACGCATGAGTGCTTCGACCATCTCTATCCAACAGATTCAGCAGATGCCCTCCATGTTGGGCGAGTCCGACGTTCTCAAGTCGCTCCAGATATTGCCCGGTGTGCAGACCGGTTTTGCCGGCACCAGCCAACTCAGTGTGCGAGGCGGCAACCTGGACCAGAACCTCTTCCTCCTGGACGGTATCATGCTCTACAACGTGCACCACGTGCTCGGTTTCGAGTCGGCTTTCATGCCCGACGCCGTGAAGCACGTTGATTTCTTCCGAGGTTCCTTTCCAGCCCGTTACGGTGGCCGACTCTCTTCCGTAGCCGATGTCCGCACCAAGGATGGTGACATGCAGCACTATCACGGTCTCTTCTCCATCGGACTGCTCTCCTCGCACCTCGAACTGGAGGGTCCTATCATCAAGGACCGCACCTCGTTCATGGTCTCGGCACGCCGCAGTTACATCGACTGGCTCATCAAACTCGGTATGCGTCTGGACGACAGTGCCGACGACGTCGATAAACTCTCTCTCTATTTCTATGACCTCAACGCCAAGGTCAACCACAAGTTCAGCGACACCGACCGCCTCTTCCTGAGTTTCTACCAAGGTCAGGACGGACTCAAAGTGGCTGCCCGATATGGTGAACACGACTCCGACCGAAGCTATACCAGTGGTCGATTTGCCGAAGACCTTCATTGGGGCAACACCTTCGGTTGCGTACGTTGGAACCACCTTTTCAGTCCTCAACTCTTCTCCAACCTCACCGTCGGCTACAACAGTTACCGACTGCTCTCGGACGGTGCCAATGCCTACCGCGAGTTCGAGAAGGACAAGAAAGTGCTCGACAATAAGTTCCGCTCGAAGTTCTCCTCGGGCATCGATGACTTCATGGCCATCTACGACTTCGACTATCACCCCGCCCAGCAACATCACATCAAGTTCGGCGGTGCCTATACCCTCCACACTTTCCACCCCGAAGTGCAGAGCACGCACATCAAGTTGAAGGACGAAGAGAACGAGATTGACAACCACTACTCCTCGGGCAACCGTGACATGCACGGCAACGAGTTCGCCCTCTATGCCGAGGATGACATGACCCTCACGGACCGTTGGCAAGTCAATGCCGGCGTGCGCGGCGTGCTCTATACCGTCGATGGCAAATGCTATCCCGACCTCGAACCCCGTCTCTCCGCCTCCTACCTCCTGACCCGCGGACTCCGCATGAAGGCGGCCTACACCATGATGCATCAGTATGTGTTACAGCTCACTACGTCGCAAATCAACATGCCTACCGACCTCTGGGTATCGGTCACCAAGGAGCATGTCCCGATGGTTGCCAACCAGTTCGCCGTGGGTCTGTCGTGCGACCGCTGGCAAGGCTGGGAACTGACCATGGAGGGCTACTACAAGAACATGGAACACGTCCTGGAGTACATCGACGGTGCCTCTTTCTCGGGCAGTAGCAAGGGTTGGCAAGACAAAGTCACACAAGGCAATGGCCGTTGCTATGGTCTGGAGTTGGGTGCCACCCGTAACATTGGTCGAACCACCGGCACCCTCTCTTACACCTGGTCCAAGTCCGACCGCTGTTTTCCCAACGGGGCCATCAACAACGGCAAGCGCTATCCCTACGAGTACGACCGCCGTCACGTCTTCCACATCCTGTTGCAACACCAGTTCACCAAGCACGTCGATTTCAATGCCTGCTGGAACTATGCCTCGGGAGGATATGCCACCATCTCGCAACAGACCACGCAATATCTCTTCCCCAGCGACAACTCCGACAACTACAACTACTCCGATGGACATATCGCCAAGACGGTGGCGGACGGCGACTACTACAGCAGCCGCAACAACTTCCGCATGAAGTCGCGCCAGCAGTTGGACCTCAGCATCAACATCCACCACACCACCAAGCACGGCGAACGTATCTGGAACTTCAGTTTGATGAACGCCTATTTCTATAGGAATCAAGACCTTGTCTGGACCGAACAGAAGCAAATCAAGGTCGATGTACCCGACCCGCTCCACCCCGGCCAGACGGTCAAGGAGAAACGCGACTGCCGCGTCCTCGTCCAGGCTACGGTGATTCCGATATTGCCTTCGGCCAGCTATACATATAAGTTTTAAAGGACTCAAATCGTTCGTGTCGTTATTGTCGTTAATAACGTTTGTGTCGTTATTGTCGTTAATAACGTTACTATCGTCACAATTTTCAATTTCGTCACCTATGCAACATAAATTCTTTCTTCTCATACTTGTACTCCTGTTGCTCCTTTCGGCTTGTGTCCAGAAGGATGCAGGGTACCTGCTCAACCCCGATGAGCCGTCCAAGCTCATCGTCAATGTCCTGTGGAACACCAACGACAGCACGCCGTACGTCGATGTGCACCGCACGGGCGCATTGACCGTGCAGGAGGTAACCGACTATCAATGTGAACTTTACGTCAACGGTTTCCCCATGCCACAACGTGCCGGCGACCCCAGCAGTTTCTACTATCGTCCCCAACCAGGCGACCACGTCGAACTCCAGGTCAAGGCCGACGGAGAGACCGCCAAGGCCACGGTGGATGTGCCGCAACCCCTTATCATCGAGGGCATGGACACGCTCCATGTACGCAAGATGCGGAGTCACGACAGCGACCAGACCGACCCCTATGTCCGCTTCCTGATTCACGTCCGCCAACCCGAAGGCATGCGCGGCATGCAGTTCTTCCGCCTGGAGCACGAACGACGCATTTGGTATTTCAGCAGTGGCAGTGAGGGCCACGAGTATCGCGAGGGCAAATACTACTATGTCATTGATTATTCATACAATCGGACGGAAAGCAGATCCACCTATGAGTACGACTTCGACTCTGCCCTGAGCGAGAACGCCAGTAACATGAGCGACGATAATGATGACTACACCCTGGAACTCTTCGACGAAGTGCCCAACAAGTATGGTCTCTTCCGCAACAACTTCTTCCGGAACGGTCGGTACACCCTCTGCGTCGATGTACCAGTAGAAGTATTCTCGTCCTTCGAACGCGACAGCTATCTCGCCGAATACACTTTCCGCATCTTGACCCTGCCCAAGATCGAGTATTACTACCTCTGGGCAGCTACCGCCGTGCGCGATGTCTATGAACCTGGCGTGCTGCTCTCCAACCCACCCATCGTCCCCACCAACATCGAAGGCGGAACGGGTGTCTTCAGCGTCAGCGCTGCCGTTCAGGTCTCTCTCTCCGACAACCATCTCCCTGCAGGTTCTGTCCTGAACGAATTTGGTGGATATGATTATTATCATGAGGAGGAGGTTACAGTGAATGAGTAAAGGCAGAGTAAAGAGTAAAGGGTAGAGAGTAAAGGGTAAAGAGTAAAGTAGTTTGCTCAATAGGCTACAACAAACGTCCGTTAACTCCACAGCCACAGGCTGTTAACTCCTTTTAACTCCCATTAACTCCTTATTAAAGAATGAGTAAAGGGTAGAGAGTAGAGAGTAAAGGGTAAAGAGTAAAGTAGTTTGCTCAATAGGCTACAACAAACGTCCGTTAACTCCACAGCCACAGGCTGTTAACTCCAGTTAACTCCTTAAAAAGAGTAAAATATTATGCCAAACCATGAAGTCGATTCCGTGCTTGACCAATTGGCCCAGCAGGTACATGCCCCGAAGGGCAAACAGGCAGACCGTGAACAGGTCTATGCCCAGTTGCAACAACGCATGGAGCGGGACGAGACCTCGCCCCGACTGCATCCCGCGCGCAGGACGATGTTCCGTCTGCCCCGTTATGCCGTGGCAGCCAGCATCGTGCTGGGTGTCTGCTTCCTCGTGACGGCAGCCTGCCTCATTTACACCGACCCCCTCTGGCACGCATCCGACGGCCCCGAACCGACCACGCCGCAGGTCGAGTCCACGCCGCAGGAGATGGTCTTCCAACAGACGCCTCTGTCACAGATAGTCAAGCAGTTGTCCGACCGCTACCATACCTCCGTCCGCATCTCTTCACCCGAGTTGGCCGACTACCAAGTCACCGCCACTTTCTCAGCCGACGAACCGTTGGAGGAGATCCTCTCCGCCCTCGCCATCGTTGCTCAATGCCACTGGCAGAAGACCGAGGAGGGGTATGTGGTGTACTAACAGACCCACCCCCGTTCTTCTCGCAGAAGGTTATCAACCTTCCGCTGCGAGGACCCCCGTAATGGGGAGGGGAAGTAATTACAAAATAACTCAATAAACAAATAAATGACCAAATAGTAAATAATTAATTAGTAAATTCCCCCTATGAAACAATTCCTCATCCTCCTCCTGGCCATGGTTGCATTCAGTGCCACCTATGCCCAGAAACTTTCTTTGCGTAACGAGAAACGTATCACGCTGTCCGTCAACTGGAGTGAAGCCACCATCGTGGGCTACACCGACCAGGAGATAATCAACTACGAGCCAGATTGGGAAAAAGACCAACCTGCCCTGTTACGCCACTTGTGGGAGAAATACAACAAAAAAATGGGAATGCAGTTGCCCGGTGCCTTGAACGTAACCAGCAACTACACCTTGGAACTCCGCCCCCTCACCGTCAACAAGAACGGCGACATGCTCTGCTATGCCGTCATCCTGGACCACGAAGGCACCGTCGTTGCCCAACTCCCTAAGTTCAAGGCCGAAGGCGGTCACGTCGGCTCCTTCCTCAACCTGGTGGGCGACGGCATGAAGTCGGCCGGCACGCAGTTGGGCAAGCGCATCAAGAAGTACACCAAGTAAATCTTGCTCAAGCACTTGTCCATCCGATCATCTGCCAACGTCTGTTTCGTCCCGAAAAACGCTGACAGAGAGACCAAAAGAGGTGATTTCTGGTCAAAACCGACCGAAATCACCTCTTTTTTGGCCAATTATGTAAAAATGCATTATGCAAAAATACATAATGGAACAAAAACAGGGTTCCGACCAGGAAACCCTCCTCCCTTGACCCCCTATCGCGGTGAGGGTCGGGTATCGATTGGGTATCGATTGGATAACGATTGGAGCAAGGTTGAACCGACAGAAATCAAACAACCGATGAAGACCAAATAAAGACCAAAAATGGAGCGTATCGAAAGCGCGAGGTGGGATGCTCGGTCGAAGCGGAAAAACATTTGGCATATAAAACTAATTTCTGCCGTATTGTACCTAGAATAATGCAAGAAAAAATGCATTTTTCCGACCCTTTTTGTTCAGTGTATTAAAATTTTACGTATCTTTGCGCCTCGAAAAAAATATGTCATATATCGACTTGGGTTATATTGTGTGTCTGGGCATTTTTATGGGTTCAATATTTATTACACATGGTGTGTCTGGAAACTATGTTGCTGAAGTCTTATCCAAAATTGACTTTTATTTATCTATCTTATAATTTACTTCTATGGTTAAACATTTAATACGATGGGTCGTATGTCTGTGCCTATGCGCCACGGGCATCAACACTGCATGGGCAGAAACCACGACCTTTGATTTCACTCAAATTGATGGATTCAGCAACTGGGGTTCTAGCTATTCAGACCACAAGGTAGAATATACCGAAGGCGATGTAATTTTCAGCAGTGCAAACAAACAAACGAGCACTATCACCAATATGCCTGTTACCAAAGGGCAACCAGTTTCTTTTGTACTTAAAAATAAAGACCAGATTTTGACTGGTGTAAAGTTCCAATGCAAGCAATGGGGTTCTAAAGCACAGACCATCACCCTTAACTACAGTACAGATGGGGGAACAACTTACGCAACAACGGGTATTACGTCAAGTAATTTCTCATTGACTGCCAATTCATTGCCAGATAACACCAATGCTGTAAAATTCACTTTCAGTTCAACAAGCAATCAAATTGGTATTCAGTCACTTAAAATCACTTACAGTGCCAGCAACGACACTCGCGAAGTAGTTGACATCACCTCTTTCACTGCTGAAAAGACAACTATCAACATCTTTGAGACTGTCACCACAACCGTTGGAAACAATCAATCCGGTTGGACTCCAGCAGCATACACTTACACCTCTTCAAATACCGCTGTAGCCACCGTAGATGAAAATGGTGTGATCACAGGCAAGGCAGCTGGCAATGCAAACATCGTTGTCAAGGCCAATGTTGCCAACAATGACGAGAATTATAAGGCTGGTAAGGCCGACACCTTGAAAATCACCGTAGAGGATAACCGTGCATTGGTCAACTTGACTGGCTTCACAGCAACCGAAACGACATTGACTAAGGGTGAGACCACAACCACTACGGTGAGCAACGATCAGGATGGTTGGACTGCCAACTATACCTATTCTTCTAACAAAGAATCGGTTGCCACCGTGGATGAAAACGGCGTGATTACCGCAGTTGCCAAGGGCCAGGCCACCATTACCGTTACCGCTGTAGTAGATGCTAACGACAGAGGATACAAGGCAGGCGAGACCCTCACGAAGAATGTCGTTATCACAGTAAACAATCCAAAGCACACCGTGACTTTCATGGCCAATGGTCAGAAAGTCAGCGAAGAGGCAATGGAAGAGGATGCAACTATCACTTTCAACAACCCGGATGCTCAGTACATTCCAGAGGGACAGACCTTTATGGGTTGGGCTGCTGCTGCCTTCGAAGGCACACAGGAGAATGCTCCTGCATTGGTAAAGAGTGCCACCGTTGGCACAACTGACGTTACCTACTATGCAGTATTCGCCACCGCCAGCACTTCCGGAAATGCCAACTGGGTCAAGAAAACCGTTAAACAGGTAGTTGACAATCCAGAAACAGGTGACTATGCACTTATTACTCCAGACGGAAATGCATTTAATGGAACTGTTAATAAAGATGGAGATGGCAACTCCACCGAGGACGCGTTCGACTTCAATACGTCAAACGAAGCCACCTCTGCACCAGAAGGCACTTGCATGTTATCTATCTCTCGAAAAGGCGATAAGGGTATTGAAATTGCAATTAAAGACGGAGGGAAAGTCATTACCGCATCGAAAGCTTCTCGTGGTGGTTTTGCCCTAAGCGACAATAGTGAAGGTTATTATTGGGAACTCTCCAGCAACGACCTAATTTACAGCAAAAAATATAATACAAACAATGCTCATTTAAGATCTTACAGCAACACATTTAGAACTTACAGCAATGCAACTAATAATGCTATTGCTTTTGCCTATCGTCCAAGCATCACCTACACCGACTATTGCACAACGGTAGGTGGCAACGTTGATAATCGCGAGTACGTGAAGTTCTCTAATTGGGCTACTGAGAATGGCGAGTTGACTTTGGTAAAGGGCAATACCCTTGCTACGGTTACCACACTCGACAAAGATTGTACTTCAGGCAGTTTCACTTATGAATCAAGTAATCCCGAGGTAGCTACCATCGCTGCCGATGGTGTAATCACCGCAGTAGCCAAGGGCGAGGCAACTTTGACCGCCACCTTCAGCCTTGCCGAGGATGATGACGACTACCGCCTCAGCAAGCAGTACAGCCAACAGACTCTCACCATCTACGTAGTCAACCCAGAGCACACTGTCACCTTCGCTATTGATGGCGAAATGACAGACAATAAAGTCCGTGAAGAAGAGGCTATCGTCTTCCCTGCCGTTACCGCCCCTACCGGTCTTGTATTTGCAGGTTGGGCAGCTCAGGATTGGAAAGGCATGCAGTACACCGAGCCAGCTTGGGTTAACACCACCTCCACCGTCATGGGCGAGACTAACTTGGAGTTTGTTGCCGTATTTACACGTGTTTCTCAAAAGGGCAACGAAGTGAAGTATAGTTTGACTGAGGAGCAGATTCAAGAGCACTTCACTCAAACGGAGCAAGCCTATGGTGATGAAGAACGCTCATGGAACGATGAGTCTGTAACTTGGCGTTTCTTCGGCAAGAGCGTTAAGGATGGAACTTATCTCCAGATTAATTCATCCGAAAAAGAATCATACATTGCATTTAACTCGCAAAACTATATTACCAATATTGCTTTCAACATTTTGAACGGAAGCAGTAGAGAATATGATAATTCTTTGTACATCTATGATGCAACAACTGGATCTTCTGTAACTACCGTCAGATTAAACAAAGTAAAAGAAGCCAGCATTGCAATTGAAGGCAACCATAAGAATCTCTACATCAAATCAGGTGGAGCAGCAAAAATCAGCAACATCGTTCTGACTTGCGTCAAGTACGTCGGCTATGCCACTACGGCTACAGCTGCCAATGAGGTACAGACTGCCAAGGCTACCATTGCTGACTGTGGTTATACCACCATCTGCTTGCCATACAATGCCATTGTAGAGGATGAGAATGTCAAGGCTTATGCCCTCCGTGCCGTAGATGCCAATGGTCTGCACTTCACTAAAGTGGACACCTTGGTTGCTGGTAAGGGATACGTCCTGCAGGCTACTGCTGGTGCCGAGGTAGAACTCACCGAGGTATTGGAACCAAGCAACGACACCATCAACATCCTGGGCGGCGTAGTGAATCGCACTCTCCGCGAAAGCCTCACTTTCCAGGGTACTGGCAACTATGCTTATCCTTGGATTTTGGCTAAGGACGGTACGTTCAAGCGTTATACAGGTACTTACATTCCCGCCGGCAAGGCCTACTTGGATGGTGCCCTATTGCAAGACCTGCAGGCCAACCAAGCTTCCGCCCTGCGCGTCATCCTGGAGGAGGACGAGGTCACCGCACTGAGCCAGTTGCACGAAGAGAAGGCTACTGCCCCATGCTATTATAACCTGCAGGGTCAGCGCATTGCTCAGCCTACTCAGGCCGGCGTGCTCTACATCGAGCAGAGCGGTCGCAAACTCATCCTCCGCAAGTAATCACATTATTATAAACATCTTATAAATTGTCAATAAAAATGAAAAGATATATTTCGCCAGAGATGGTCGTTGTAGAAATTGAGGCAAGCGCGATAATGTTTGGAACATCTCCTACTGGAGAAACGCTAAACATGGGTGTAGTAACCGATCCTACCCAACCAGGTGGAAGTACTGATGACCCCAACGACATGGCAGCTCCATCCTACCGCAGTTCTCTTTGGAACGACTAAACCGTCGTGACATCTAAATATCTACAGCCGAGGCAATTGCTTCGGCTGTTGTCGTTTTACACTCAAATTTCAATTTTCATCTTGCATTTTGTGCCTTTGAGCGCCAAGCCGAGGGGGTGATTGGACGAAAATCGGGCGAATATTTGGAAAAGACGAAACAATATACTACCTTTGCACGCTTTATGATTGGCAACCATTCGAAAAGTTGCTGATGATTAATAACCATCTAAAAAGTTGTTTTCTATGAACTATTTATTTACATCGGAGTCCGTCAGTGAAGGACATCCAGACAAAGTGGCCGACCAGATTAGCGATGCTATCCTCGACCAATTCTTAGCACAAGACCCACAGAGCAAGGTGGCTTGCGAGACACTGGTCACTACGGGACAGGTCGTCCTGGCAGGTGAAGTGAAGAGCTTGGCCTATGTGGACTTGTTGAACACCACCCGTGAAGTTATCAACCAGATTGGTTACACCAAGGCAGAATATAAGTTCGACGGTGACAGTTGCGGCGTATTCAGCGCCATCCACGAACAGAGCGACGACATCAACCGTGGCGTTGAACGTCAGGAGGCCACCGAGCAGGGTGCCGGCGACCAGGGTATGATGTTCGGCTACGCTACCAACGAGAGTCACAACTACATGCCTCTGACGTTGGAGTTGAGCCAGTTGCTGCTCATTGAACTCGCCAAGATCCGTAAGGAGACCAACCTCATGCCATACCTGCGCCCCGATGCCAAGAGCCAGGTGACCATCGAGTACAACGAGCAGAATCGCCCCGTGCGTGTTCACACCATTGTGCTCAGTACCCAGCATGACGAGTTCGACACCGACGAGAAGATGCAGCAGAAGATTCGCGAGGACGTCATCAACATCTTGGTGCCTCGTGTCTTGAAGCGCCTCAACGACGAGGAGCGTGCGCTGTTTGACGACAAGATCATCTATCACGTGAACCCAACCGGCAAGTTCGTTATTGGTGGTCCTCACGGCGACACGGGTCTGACAGGTCGTAAGATCATCGTCGATACCTACGGTGGACGTGGTGCCCACGGCGGTGGTGCCTTCTCGGGCAAAGACCCTTCGAAGGTGGACCGTTCGGCTGCTTACGCCGCCCGTCACATTGCCAAGAACCTCGTGGCAGCCGGCGTAGCCGACCAGGCATTGGTGCAAGTGGCTTACGCCATCGGTGTGGCTAAACCGGTGAGCCTCTGCGTCAACACCTACGGCACTGCCAAGGTGAACCTGAGCGATGCCGAGATCTCGGCCAAGGTGTCGAACGTCTTCGACATGACTCCTTACGCCATCGAGAAGCGCCTCAAGCTGCGTAACCCTATCTACAAGGAGACAGCAGCTTACGGTCACTTCGGTCGCCCCACAGAGGTGGTCAAGAAGACTTTCCACAACCGCTACATGGACAAGCCTATCGAAAAAGAAGTCGAACTCTTCACTTGGGAAAAGCTCGACTACGTAGAGGCGGTAAAGAAGGAGTTTGGGATATGACCCCCTCGGGGTCCTGAAAGGAAGGGAAGTGACAGGGAAGTGACAAAGAAGTGACAGGGACGTTTGTTAGAGCTAATCACGAAAGTCACATTCGTCTCATTCGTCTCATTCGTTCCATTCGTCCCATTCGTTCCACTCGTCCCATTCCCTTAACCCTTAACCCTTAAACGCGTTAAACGTTAACCCACATTAGAAAAAGGCTCGCCGCATTGGCGAGCCTTTTTCAATTGTCTTACTTCTGCGAGAAACCGGTTACGGTCTGGTCGGTCAAAACGGTTTCTCCATCGGAGTTTTGAATCTTGACGTTGCGGAAGGTGATGTCCTTGGCATAGTGCATCTCGGCACCCTTGCGGCAGACGAAGAGACTGTTCTTCATCTCCAAGTTGCTGAGAGGCATCTCGGGCAAACCGTTGAACCACACGGCACGGGCTGCACCCTGGCAGATGATGTCGGAGATATAGAGGTTGCGGAAACTTGGAGTCTCCTCGGTCACGGCAGGAACGGCATCGGCGCTGGAAGTGTCTTTGTCGCTGTTGCCAACGACGGGTTTGTTGGCATAATAGAGGTCGAAGGTGAAGG
>JAEEGG010003201.1_pt1 | contig 41015 bp, 37 predicted proteins | sample 9134161 | NCBI WGS metagenome assembly JAEEGG01 (sample SAMN16246543, study PRJNA631951) | gut metagenome | biome: gut microbiome; feature: rumen; material: CR-attached | host: Bos | place: Iran: Karaj | collected 2018-10 | reverse complement strand
GGTGTGGTCAGCCATAGGCGAGGACGGTGTGATAGGGTAAATTGCAGCGTTCTCAGTAAATGCATACGAAGTATACGCAGCAGCCTCGTTACCGTCCATGGTTTTCTTTGTCAGTTCTGCCATAAACATGATCTCCTTTGGAAAATTCTTTGTAAGTCCACTCCCCGGAGAGAGAGTCCTCTAATAATGACTGAATAATTATAAACCCATTTAGTCAAGAATGGGGACATAAAAGAGAAAATTTATATATTTATTTTTTATTAAAAGAGCTCCCTTCAAAACTGAAGAGAGCTCTTGTTGTTTTTGCTTTATTGCGAAAGGCCTTACGGTATCAGCCGCCTTCATTGTTCTCCGGAGGTGTCGTCGGCTTCGGCGGCGGCGGCGGATCTGTCGGCTTCGGCGGATCTGTCGGCTTCGGCGGATCGGTCGGCTTCGGCGGATCAGTCGGCTTCGGCGGATCTGTCGGCTTCGGCGGATCTGTCGGCTTCGGTGGCGTTGTAGGTCCGGGTGCCTGCGTAGGATCTGCCTTCTTTGTAGGTACAGGTGTAGGAGATGCAGAGCCGATTATCTCGCCTGTATTCTTGTCGATCGTGGCATATGTACCGTCAGCCTTCTTGGTGCCTACGTTGATCTTTTTACCAAAAGAACCATAGGTTGTCGTGGTGATGAAATCACGCTTGACTTCCTTGCCGTCCTTATCCTGCCAGATCTTGTATGTCTTGATCGTTAAGCCCTTGTGCGCCTGTCTGACGACCTTGGTCTTACCGACTTCCATTGTCTTATCTTCTTCATATACTGTCTTGCCTGCTGCAGTGGAACCGACGCATTCACTTCTCAGGACGATAGTCTGCTCATCAGGCAGTCTCTTGCCGTAGATCTGGGCATGAACGGTTCTGTCCTTGGACTCAAACCACATGACAACAATGATCTGATAATCTGTGTCGTTCTTGAACTTGAAGTCGAGATCAGGCCAGTTAACAGTAGCATCAAGGCCCTCGAGAACGTAGTCGGAAGGCCAGGCGTGTGCTGAACGCTTTGTTATCTTGAGGTCTGATTTCAATACAGCGTTATAGAGCGTGCTGCTTACCTGGCAGACACCGCCGCCAAGACCCTGCTCGTACTGGCCGCCCATGATAACGGTAGCTTCCTTGAAGCCGTTAGCTGTTGTTCTCTGACCAACTACCTTGTTGAATGAGAACTCTTCACCGGGCTTTAAGATGGTGCCGTTGATATTCTTGCATGCCTGATTAAGGTTATTGTTACGGTTAGCGTTATTGGATGCCTTTGTTGTGTGCTCGCCGATAAGGCCGAAGTTAGCCTTGATCTTCTCTGTAGTGATCTCAGGTTCCTTAACGATGGAAGGAACTACGACAGAACCTGTGTATTCCTTCTTTTCGAAGAGTTCGTTAACCTGTGCTACAGCGCCCTCGATATCGATCGTCATACCTGTCTCTTCAGGAGTGATAGTGAACTCCTTGGTATCAGGATTGAACTCACCGATCTCAGCATCCTTTACTGTAGAATACTGCTCGATAAGGGGGTCTAAGATGGCATGTACCTTCTCGGATACACCGTCGATAGCTACAGAGTAAGATGTCTCGTAATTAACGGGGTTGTTCTTGAGCTGTTCCTTATAATTGAAAACATCGATGATGCTCTGGTAATCTGTCGCATCCAAAGCCCTGTGCTGAGCAAAAGCATTCTCGACAACTTCCTTCGTGTTGTATTCGAACTTCGCATCAGAGAAATCGAGAGGATATACCTTACCGTCAAGCTTAAGCTTGTAGTTGACGTCTACAGGTGATTTTGCTTCCTCAAGAGCCTTGTTGACAGCTTCTGTTGCCTGCTCTACCGTCATGCCGCTGACATCAACGTCATCGATGTAAGTGCCGGGATAGAAAGTGTTGGCACCGGCACTGAGCTCAGCATAAACGTCCTCTGCCTTGAGCTTTGAGACTGTGCCGTCAGCCATGGTAACTTCAACATGCGGTTTGAAATAGCCCGTGTAATAGAGATATCCGTAGAATCCGCCTGCGCCGAGAAGAACGACAACAGCAGCCACGATACCGATGATCAGGCCTGTCTTACCCTTCTTCTTTTTGCCCTTGGAACGCTTTGCAGCATTCTTTGCGCTCTGTGAACCGCTCTTGGGAGCTGCCTTGGAAGCAGTTCTGGGAGCAGACTTTGTGCTCATAGAGCTGCTCTTTGCGGAGCTCTTCGGAGCACTCTTATGTTCGGGCACCCTGGCTGCATCAACTCTTACGGGTGCCGGAATATTAGACTCACTGCTCCTGACAGGAACGAGCGCTGTGTTCCTGACTTCAGCAGATCTGGATGGTGCCTGACCGGCTTTTCTTTTCATAAAATACTAACCCCACAAAAAATACTTCAAAGGTTACCTTTGAATCCAAGCACAATAATATACATACTTATTTCAACTTTCAACCGCGGTAATGTCGCAGATTGAATGAAAAATAAGGTATATTTGTCTTTTATTTTAAAAAATCGTTTATAATTTTCCCGGAGACCAAAAAGACCTATGGACAGAAAATACAAAGCACTGCTTGCCGCAGATATGGATTTTACATTGTTAAGCCCCGGCAAGGACATTCCCGAAGGAAATAAGGAGGCTATCAGAGCCTTAAAGGATTCCTCGGTGGCATTCACGATCGCCACGGGGAGATCATCTTTCCTGGTCGGCAAATTCGCCGAAGACCTGGAGATCGACGTTCCCATAATCACCAGCAACGGCGGTTCGCTTTTCGATGCATCCGCAAGAAAACAGTTCGCTTCACGGGATTTCGAAGACTCCAAGATAAGGTCACTCTTGAGATTTCTCATGGACAGATCTGCCGATGCATCCCTTTATTCGGACGAGGGCATCTTCTTCGCGCCTTGCTCATCCAGAAGGGGCTTTGTGGAATCCTACAATAAGGGTCTTCCTCTGTCCAAGCAGTCTCCTATGATCGATATCGGAAAGGATTTCCCGAACCTCGGGAAGATCCCGCATTTCAACAAGATCCTTCTCATCAGTGCGGATGAGGAGCTGGTCAATACCCTCTCCTCCGACCCTGAACTCGAGGTAATATCTTCCGCGCCCAATCTTTTCGACGTCATGTGCAAGGGGGTTACCAAGGGAAACGCGCTCTTAAGCCTGGCAGATTATCTGGGGATCCCCCGTGAGAATACTTTCGCAATCGGCGACAGCGACAATGACATCTCCATGATCGAAGACGCCAAGTACGGAATCGCCGTCGGGAATGCCACGGACGGCGTTAAGGCTGCCGCTTCATATATCACCGCAGATTATAACAGCCTCGGCTTTGCCAAGGCTGTCTGTGAATACGTTATTCCGTTAGTTAATTCGTTCAGTTGAGCTTTGACTTAACGTAGTCTTCAACCTGTCCTTTGATAGTCTCAAAGGATTTCTCTGCAGTATCCTTATCAGAATCGTAAACGCCCATGTAGATCTTGAGTTTGGGCTCTGTGCCTGAAGGTCTTGCGCATGCCCAGTCGATTCCCTTGCTGCCGCCGAGCTCATAGAGGAGAACGTTGGACTTGGGCAGAGTAATGTCAGATACCTTTACGCCGTCTTCGGTGAAGTCGTAACGCTTGGATTCCTTATAGTCACGGACTGCCGTAACAGTTGCACCGCCAAGGAGGTTCTTTGCTTCAGCAAGGTTCCTGCACTCAGAGAGCTCTTTTCTTAATTCGACCATGCACTTGCCGATCTTCTCGATTCCCTCTTTGCCTTCAAGAGTGCAGCTGATCGTCTGCTCAATGCCGTAGCCGTACTTCTCATAGAGGTGGTCAAGTCTGTCTGCAAGTGTCTCGCCCTTCTCGAAAGAAGCTGCAGCCATGTTGCAGATGAGCATTGCGGCAACGACAGCGTCCTTATCACGTACATCGACGCCTGCAAGATAGCCGTAGCTCTCTTCAAAGCCGAACTGGAAGTGCTTGTCGCCGAACTCATCGTCGAGCTTGATCCTCTCGCCGATGAACTTAAAGCCTGTGAGTGTCTCCTGAAGCTCAACGCCATAGTAATCGCAGATGCTCTTAACGAGCTTGGAGGATACGATGGTCGTAACCGCGAAAGACTTCTCGGGCAGTGTGCCGAGCTGCTTCTTGGAATCGAGGATATAGTCTAAGAGCATCAGACCCATCTGGTTACCGGAGAAGCACTTGTACTTAACTTCACCGTTCTCAACAACCTTTGCTGCCGCACCGATACGGTCGGAGTCAGGGTCTGTGCCGAATACCAGGGAAGCGTCTGTCTTCTTGGCAAGCTCGATCGCCATTGAGAGAGCCTCAGGGTTCTCAGGGTTAGGAAGGCTTACCGTAGGGAATGCTCCGTCAGGAAGCTCCTGCTCTTTTACGATGTGGATATTCTTAAATCCGACTGCCTCAAGGATCCTTCTGACGGGCTTGTTGCCTGATCCGTGCAGAGGTGTATAAACGATGCTCATGTCAGCCTGCCTGTCGATAGCCTTCTGATCTACAACGAGCTTTGTAAGCATATTTGTGAATGCCTCGTCGATCTCAGGTCCGAAGGAAGTTACAAGGCCCTTTGCCTTAGCTTCCTCAAAGTCCATGAGCTTAACGCTCCTGATGTCGGAAATCGCTTCGATATTTGCGAGGACTGCATCTGCTGCTTCAGGCGGTACCTGTCCGCCGTCCTCACCGTAGACCTTGTATCCGTTATACTTGGACGGATTATGTGAAGCGGTGATCATGACACCTGCAAATGCCTTGAAATATCTGACTGAGTAAGAAAGGACCGGAACCGGTCTTAACTCGTCGGAGAGCTTTGACGGAATTCCGTTTGCAGCAAGGACCTGAGCCGTGATCTGCGCGAACTCGGGAGAGAAATGTCTTGAGTCATAAGAAATGACTACGCCTCTCTTGATTGCCTCTTCACCCTCGGAAAGGATGTATTTTGCAAGTCCCTCGGAAGCCTTGGCTACCGTATAGACGTTCATTCTGTTTGTTCCGGCGCCGAGCACGCCTCTTAAGCCTGCAGTACCGAACTCGAGATCTCTGTAGAATCTGTCTTCGATCTCCTTGGTGTCATCCTTGATCGCGATGAGCTCATTTCTTGTGCCCTCATCGAAAAAAGGATCCGTTGACCATAATTCATAAGCTTTCATAAAATCCATAATTCTTACCTCCCAAGCACTGATTCCCTATAAAGATACTAGTTTTGATTTTGTTTTTCTTTCATTTTCTGGCGGTTTTTGTCGATGAGGACAAAGGCTGCAAGGAGCACGATTCCGGCACAGCTTACCAATGCGCCGCCCTTAAGGCCCGGAGCCGTAAACACGAGTTCAGCCGTATGGCTTCCCGAAGGAGCATCAAATGCGATAAAAGCATTCTGATAGACCTTATATTCAGCCGGTGAGCCGTCGATAAGAAGCTGCCAGCCGTCCTCTGCAGGGATCGTGGTGATGACCGTCTCATTCTGAGCAAGATCTTTGACGCTGAACTTTGCATAACCGTCTGAGACCAGATCGGCGCTTACCTTAGACCTGTCGACATTTGCGAATTGCTTCGAGAACGAAGCGCTGTCGAAGGTGGCAAACCTTACGTTCAGGAATGACCATTTCGAATCCTTGCAAAGGAAAGATACCTTAACGGTCTCGCCTTCTTTAAAGCTTCCGACCCTGAATATCTGAGAATAGTAAGTATTCGACGAGAAGTCCGTGATCCTTATGCCGTTTACGTAGATCTCGGTGCAATCGAGGATCCTGCCGGAAACAATGGAACCATAGATCTCATCCGTCGAAGGAGCCTTGAATTCATACTCGATCGCGATCGGGAGCTTCTCGTTGGTTCTCTGAATAGTCGTGATGTTGTCATTGAGCTGACTTTCGACCGTGGATTCCAGACCCAGAGGATCCTGCGCACCGCCGGATTTCTCATCCTTCTCATCTGAAGTACCCTTGGTTAGGTAATCTTCCATTGTCATGTAATCGTTGAGATTGAAGTAGACACCGTTAGTGATCTTAGGCTCTCCTATGACGCTCTCATCGATATCCTTAAAGAAATCCTCAGAGAATGCTTCAGGGAACAATGAGCGGTACCACTCGTTCTGGAACTTATAGTAGTTTTTCTCCGATGCATCCTTTTCGAGCTTGTAGTAATCGAAATCCATGGCACCCTTATCTGCCGCAAATGCGAGCGGGAGCACGTCGTCATTGGCATAGAAATACATTCCGGATCCGTAGGAATCCTTGCCTTCCAAGCGGTAGAGAGACAGGTTGCGTCTCGTCGAGATCGAACCGATCGAGAAGAAGCTGTCTATAGACGGGCAGGCAAAAGTATGTCCGACCGCGAAGTAATTGTAGTTCGTCTGCATTCCGAGCTGCTTCATGAAGCGCTGCATCTTCTTATTTGAATTTGAATTGAAGAACGACAGACCGTTGTAGTTGCCGTAGAACGCTTCGCCTTCTTCACAATAGAACTTGGTCGTAAATTCAGGCGCCTTCTCATTCTCGGCTCTGAAAGCCCCTGTCATGGCACCTCTTGCTTTAGCATATTTTCCGAACTCCTGCTCTGCCACGATCGACTGGCTGTATTCTGCAGCCGGGCCTCCGAACAAAGTCATTGATTCTATTCCGTTGCTGAGCATCGGTCCTGCAAAGATGGCTTCGAAAACAACGAACAGCGACATAAGGGGTGCTAAGAGCTTAGGCATGTCCTTAAGCTGCTCGTGCCAGTTCTCTATGCCGAATCCCATCAGGAACAGTCCGTAGGCTGCCGCGAGGAGTACATTGTAGATAACTGCATCAGAATGACCCTTTATCTCTCCGAAAGAGTAATCGATTGCGACAAAGAGATATATGACGAGAACTGCCTTGATGATGTCTTTTCTTGCAAGTTCCTTGACCCTGAAGAGCACCTTCATCGAGATGACCAGGAACAAAGGCAGGAATACGAATGCATGTCTGTGCCAGAACCAGTTGGGATCGTCGAAGACCTGCCATGCCTTATCCAGAGGATAGACTGCAGTCGATAAGAACGCTCCGAGAACGCAGAATGCGTGGATCTTTCTCTCTCTTCCCTTAAAGACAGGGCTGATGAAATAGATCAGGAGCAGGAGCGTCACGAGAAGACATACGAAAAGGAACGGATAATTGCTCGGCAGAACATCTGAGAAGTCTCTCGGTTCGCCCAGGATCATCATGTGGATGAACGTAAGAGGCGAGAACGTAAGAGCATCACTTCCCCTGCTCGAGATCGTCTGGTCAGCATTCCTTATCGTATCAAGACCTACAGGCACCAGCATTACGGCTGTGATAAGTCCCGTAAAACCTGCCGTAAGGCCGTATCTTACGCAGATGCCGAGAGCTTTCTTTATCTGTACCTTTTCTTCGAAGAGCCTTATCACAAGATAGAGGAAGCATGCGATGCCTGCCATATATGCGATGTAGTAATTCGAAATGAACAGGACCAGAAGAGTAATTATCAGTCCGGCATAATTCTGCTTCTTTATGAACTTCTCCGTGAAGAAAAGGATCAGCGGAAGGAGCATATAGCCGTCGAGCCACATGATCTGGAAAATGAATGCCTGTGAATAGAGTGAGAATGCATACATGATCCCCAGAAGGACCGGCCATAAATTCTTCTTATCTTCCGTCCTCGAACCGAGGAACATGGACATGAAAGCAGCAGAAAGGCTGAGCTTTAAAGTAACTATCGCAAGGACCGCAGTGTCGATCTGCGATTCTTCGATAAGCAGGTAGATCAGGTTGAAAGGGCTCGCAAGATAATAGCCGAATGTGCCGATAAAGTTCTTGCCGAGTCCGAGCTTAAATGAATACGAGATATACTGGAGAAGGTGTCCCTGAGGCACAGTTCCAAGCTCTGTGATCTTGCTTCGGAGCAGTGCCAGGAAAGGCGCATACTGGGCCTTTAAGTCACTCTGCAGGAATGAATATTCACCCAGAGGATACTTGTTGCAAAGAAGCATTGCGACTATATAAAGGACCAATGTCGCGAAAAAAGCATATAACGGGCGAAGATCTGTCTCCCCACTGCTTTTTGAAGAGGTCTTTAGTGAGGGTTTGACTGTTGTCTTTTTCGAAGACTTGCCATCAAGACTTGAGAGCTCTTTCATTATTGTTCCGCCCTTTCTCCGGCATTTTATTGTCACTTACAATATTTTTTGATTATAATACAAACAGAATATTTAATCTATTTGCGGCTGTGTCTAGCTACGCTCGCACAATTGCCGCAAACAGATTAAATATTCTGACAAGCAGACGCGGAACCTGAAACGTTTGCATGATCAAAGGAGAATTGCCGTGCTGATCAGTCTTATCATTCCCTGCTATAACGAAGAAGGATCTTTGCCGATCCTCTATGAAGCACTTTGCGATGTCAGAAAATCAGATACGGCAGACAGGAATTACGAATTCATCTTCGTAAACGACGGAAGCCGCGATAAGACGGCGGATATCATCAGAGATCTCGCAGCAAACGACAAGGGTGTTAAGTATATCTTCTTCTCAAGAAACTTCGGCAAGGAAGCCGCAATGTATGCGGGAATGGAGAAGGCCAAGGGCGATTACGTCGCGATCCTTGATGCCGACATGCAGGATCCCCCGTCACTCATTCCGGAGATGATCAAGGACCTGGATTCAGGCGAATACGATATCGTTGCGGCAAGACGCGTTACCCGTAAAGGTGAGCCCAAGATCAGGAGCTGGTTTGCACGCCGCTTCTACAGACTCATCAACCGCATGTGTGACGTTGAGATCGCAGACGGCGCTAGAGACTTCAGGTTAATGAAGCGCGAAGTCGTTGATTCGATATTAAGTCTTACCGAGCGCCAGAGATTCTCAAAGGGTATCTTTGCGTGGGTAGGCTTCAGAACCAAGTGGGTTGAGCACGAGAACGTTGAACGTGTTGCCGGCGAGACCAAATGGAGCTTCTGGAAGCTCTTCAGATATGCCATAGACGGCATCGTGGCATTTACCACCGCACCTTTGCGTATCGCAACATATATGGGTTTCTTCTTTGCCTTTGCGGGCTTTGCTTAGATGCTCTACTACTTCATAAGAGCTATAATCGGACGGTTCTGGATGGATGCGAACATCATGGGTTACCCTTCACTCCTCTGCTTCATCCTCTTTATCGGCGGACTTATCCTGATAGCATTGGGACTTATAGGCGAATACATCGGACGAATCTACATAGAATCCAAAGCAAGACCGATATACATCACTTCCGAGGAATCAAAAGACTAAAACAAAAGGCGGTACGAACCGCCTTTTTTATTTTGCAAAATACTTGTAGAAGAAGCTGTCCTCATAGCCTTCCGCGAAGAACTGCTCCTGTATGACTTCGGCGTATTCCGCCTGATTGATATTTCCGAATGAACCGATGTTCTCTTCCGCACCCGGGTCGCCTTCGATTATCGAACCGACTATGACAAAGAGGTTCATAAGCGTTGTGAACATCATTACTATCACGGTAAGCATGATAGCCGCAGGCTTAAGCCAGCCCTTCTTTGTCGTCGGGGTGTTCTTCTGATCCATGATCTCGGCAACGACGCCTGATAGACCGATGCAAAGGAAGAACAGCGCCGGCATCGATCCTCTCATAGTAAAATCATTCATCTCGGAGATCCTGTAGAACGGCAGTATGAGGAGTGTAACAACTGCTGCCCAGAACACGGGATCAACCTTCCCGCGCTTATAAAGGATCACCGCAAAAGGAATGACTTCGATCAGGACGAATACGATATATGCGATAACAAACTTCAGCGGGCTGTCAAAATACTGCCAGGCAAAGCCCTTGTAACTTACGGCCGCGGAGTTGGTCATGTAGTAGCTTCCGAATACCGCAAGGATAAGAAGTGCCGATACGATATTGGCAGGGCTTAAAGCGTTGGTAATTGTTTTCGAGATCTTGCCGGCCCTTTGCTTCCCGGAAAAGAGCGTTGCAGCGACCATCGGCAGGATGCCGAATACAGCCCAAGGCGAATAACCGAATAAGATGCCGGAAGTAAGGCCCAGTGAACGGGTGTTGTAAGACATCATGAGAAGGCACACTACAAGGAAGCACGGGATCATCTGGTTGAAGACGCTTGCCATCTCCCTGAAGTTGCTGACATAAGACATCGACGTAACGTACCCTTCGAACCATCTCCAGCCGTTATATTCCGTAAGTTCATAAACCATGTTCGGGATTGCATCAAGACCGGAGAAGAATACGAAGATGAAAGGCACCCACGCAGTAAATCTCTTTATGACTGCTGAAGCTCCCATGAGGGACAGAAATATTCCTATGGAATTCCAAATGAATAAGACAAAGTTGCCGGCATCAAAACCGAACATCTTGCCTGTAAGAGCTGCGGGCATCCAGTAGATAAAATAATATGAGAATGCCCTGTTGCCTGATGCCGACTTAAAGATCTCTATTACTTCGGGATTTGTCTGCGTCGAATAGTTATAGATGACCGGCCAGTCATAATCTATGAGGTCTCTTAATATCGCGCGTCTGTATTCATGATCCTGTAGCGAATAGATATACTCACCGACGCCGGACACATATGAGATAAGCAATGCCGTTACGGCAAAACCGATGATGTATGATACCGGCACTTCCAAAGTGGTCTCAGATGAAGAGAGCTTATGCCCGTCAGGATCATTCAGGCAGTCGGATACCGAATAGAGCAGTACCCCTGCAAATATCAGTGTCAGAGGGATCCCGACAGCAAGCTTCAGATATCCCATGAAAAACATAAACAGCGGGATCGTAAGGAACAGGACGATCGAAGCATAAAGACAGGGGTATGGGATCTTAACGGTCTTTACTTCCCCGGAAGACCTGTCTTTTATCTTGACACTCTTCTTCGTCTTGGAAGTATCCCCTAATTGCTTTACTTCTCTCATTATCCTTTCCTTTTCTCCCGCCGTTTAGAAGTTGCTCTTAAGCTTTAAGATCAGAGCTGAACCGTCATGAATTCGATAACCTGATCCTCATAAGGTCTGTCGTTGTAATCTGTCTTTGCAGAAGCGATCTTATCAACGACTTCGATGCCCTCGATAACCTTTCCGAAAGCTGCATACTGTCCGTCAAGATGAGGTGAATTCTCATGCATGATGAAGAACTGTGAACCTGCTGAATCAGGATCATAAGCACGTGCCATGGAAAGGACGCCTCTTGTATGCTTCAGATCGTTTCTGACACCGTTAGCGGAGAACTCGCCCTTGATCGTATAGCCCGGGCCGCCCATGCCTGTTCCCTGAGGGTCACCGCCCTGGATCATGAATCCCGGAATGACTCTGTGGAAGATAAGGCCGTTGTAAAAGCCCTTAGCTGCCAGGTCGACGAAGTTCTTAACCGTAATAGGTGCGATCTCGGGATAAAGCTCGGCCTTCATTACGCCGCCGTCTTTCATCTGGATCGTGATAACAGGATTTGCCATTCTTGTTTTTCTCCTTATCTTCTTCTGTAAGATCTTAAGATGTCGTCCTTGATCTTCCAAAGCTTGGGTGACAGGTCGACATAATAGTTGTGGGGGTTCTCGAATCTCTTAACGGAATCCCAGAGTGAATCGAGCTCTGTCGTGCAGTAAGCTCTGATCTCACCGATCGTGGGCTTGTCATAAACGAGTTTGCCGCCCTTGAAGATCTGGACCATGAGCTCTCTGGTTCTATAGTTCTCCAGAACCTTGGACTTCCATGTGTTGTCAGGATCGAAGATCTCATAAGGCTCGCCAGAAGGGATCTCCTCGTCTGCGACCATGACTACGTCAGCCAAAGCCTTGCCCGTAGCGTTGTCGTAGAATCTTACGATCTTCTTGCTGCAGGGATTTGTGACCTTGCCGATGGAATCGGAGATCTTCATCTTAGGAATGATCGTGCCGTCATCAGCTTCAACAGCAGCGATCTTGTAAACGCCGCCGAAAACAGGCTCAGCCTTGGATGTGATGAGTCTCTCGCCTACACCGAAGGAATCGATGCATGCGCCCTGGCTGATAAGGTCTCTGATGAGATACTCGTCAAGAGCGTTGGATACTGTGATCTTACAGTCTGTAAGACCTGCCTCATCGAGCATCTTACGAGCGCTCTGAGTCATGTATGTAAGGTCGCCGGAGTCAATTCTGATACCCTTAAGTCTCTTGCCCATGGGCTCCAAAACTTCCTTTGCACACTTGATCGCATTCGGAATACCTGAACGGAGAACGTCGTATGTATCAACGAGCAGAAGTGCTCCGTCAGGATATGCGAGTGAGTATGCCTTGAATGCTTCGAACTCGTTGTCGAAAAGCATTACCCAGGAGTGAGCCATCGTGCCGGAGAGCGGGATGTCGAACTGCTGTCCGCAGATCGTGCAGGATGTGCCTGCAGCACCTGCGATATAAGCTGCTCTTGCACCAAGAACAGATGCGTCGAAGCCCTGTGCACGGCGTGCACCGAACTCCATGACAGGTCTGCCTTCAGCAGCTCTTACGATCCTTGCGGTCTTTGTAGCAATAAGAGTCTGGTGGTTGATCGTGCAAAGGAGCGCGGTCTCAAGGAGCTGGGCCTGGATGATAGGTCCTCTTACCTTAACGAGAGGCTCTTTGGGGAATACGACTGTTCCTTCCGGGATAGCCCAGACGTCACATGTGAATTCAAAATCTCTCAGGTAGCTGATGAACTCTTCATTGAAGTGATAGTTATCCTTGAGGAAGGCCAGGTCATCTTCTGAGAACTTGAGGCTGGAGAGATAGTCAATTACCTGCTCAAGACCTGCCATAACGGCATATCCGCCGCTCTCGGGGATGTTCCTGAAGAACATGTCGAAATAAACGACCTTGTCCCTGTTTCCGCTGTTCAGATAACCATTTGCCATGGTGAGCTCATAGAAGTCTGTGAGCATGCTCATGTTGGTTCTGTCATTCCACATACCGTAATCCATACGATTTACCTCCGAAAGACTGATAGTCTCAAATTATGATTTTGCGATCTCTTTGATCGTGGTTGTAAGACCTGCTATGCCCTGAAGATCTGAAGGGATGATGATCTTTGTGGATGCGCCCTGGCCGACCTTTTCGAGGGCTTCCAAACCCTTGAGGGCGATAAGTCCGTCATCAGCACCTACGTCCTTGACCATCTGAAGACCCTTAGCCGTAGCTTCCTGTACTGCGAGGATAGCCTGAGCCTGACCTTCAGCTTCTCTTATAGCAGCCTGCTTCTTAGCTTCAGCTCTTAAGATAGCTGCTTCCTTCTCACCTTCTGCGACTCTGATTGCAGATTCCTTCTCACCTTCTGCGATGAGGATCTTTTCTCTCTTCTCACGCTCAGCCTTCATCTGCTTCTCCATCGCTGCCTGGATCTCCTTAGGCGGGATGATGTTCTTGAGCTCAACACGGTTAACCTTGATTCCCCAAGGGTCTGTAGCTTCATCAAGGATCTCTCTCATTCTTGTGTTGATAATGTCTCTTGATGTGAGTGTCTGGTCGAGTTCCAGATCACCGATGATGTTACGGAGCGTTGTTGCCGAGAGGTTCTCGATAGCAACGATAGGACGCTCGATACCGTATGTATAGAGCTTAGGATCTACGATCTGATAGAAAAGGACCGTATCGATCTGCATTGTAACGTTATCCTTTGTGATAACGGCCTGGGGTGCGAAGTCTGCAACCTTCTCCTTCAATGAGATCTTCTTAGCAACTCGGTCGATGAAAGGGACCTTCATGTGGAAGCCCGTCTCCCATGTCGTTCTGTATGTTCCCAAGCGCTCGATGATGAATGTTGTAGCCTGCGGTACGATCTTGATATTAGGTATGATGAGTACCAGGATAACGATGATTGCGATAGCTACTCCGATGATAGGTCCTGCTGATGCTGCGATGATAGGTAACATTTTAATTTCCTCCCCTTTTTAATCTGCGCGCCCGACTACGAGCTTTACGCCTTCAATTGCTTTTACTGTGATTTTGGTGCCCTCGCTGAAATCTTCCTCTGCCTTGGCACTCCAGATCTGTCCGTCAACCTTTACCTGTCCTTTGCCGTTAATTGAATCGAATGGCACTATTACGACGCCTTCCCTTCCGATCAATCTGTCAGCATTGGTCTTCTGGACATTCTTCCTGCGAAGCGTCTCAAGCTTCGGCTTGATCCAGATCATGCAGAGAATAAAACATACTATGGACACCAGCGCCATCACGATGATCTGAGATACGACTGACGCACCGCAAAGGTCCATGATCATTGCAACAATGGCGCCGACGGCAAACCAGAGTGTCGCAAGACCCGTGGTCGCGATCTCAATGACGAGCATGATGACCGCAATAATGAGCCATATTATCCACCAATTGATCATTTCTCTAATCCTCCCTATTTAAATTAATGCGGGTATTCCGGCCCGCATTTAAATAATTATATCACCTTAGAAATCTTTTATTAATATAAATCGGAGCGATTGTGGCGGGATGGCGCGCTATTTAACAGAGGCGCGAATGCAGATCAGATGAACACTTCTTCCAGCGTAAGCCCCTTGGCAGGCAGTGTCTTGCCCGCAAGACTCCTGTCACATGAATCGATGATGTTCTTTACTTCAGCAGGCTCGATCTTGCCCTGACCGGCATATAAAAGCGTGCCGGCAATTATACGGACCATGTTATAGAGGAACGCCTCGCCGGACACTTCGATCTCGATCTGGCACGGATCGTCACCAACGGCCTCAACCTTTACCCCAAAGAGCCTTCTTACGGTAGTCTTCTGAGATCCGCCCGTTGCACAAAATGCTGCGAAGTCATGCTCGCCGGCGAAAAACTCCGCCGCGGCCTTCATTTTCGAGATATCAGGAAGAACAGGGCAATAATATGCCGTCCTGTCCAAAAGTGGACTTCTCGTAGGTGAAGAATAGATCCTGTAGATATATCTCTTGCCCTTGATGTCGAACCTGGCGGAGAAATCATCAGAAACATAGAACGACTTCTTTACCGCAACGTCATCAGGCAGCAGGGCATTCATGGCCAGAGGGAACTTTTCTGCAGGTATGACAAACGGGACGTCCGCGTGACTTAAGTGGCATTTTGCATGCACACCTGCGTCAGTCCTGGAGCACCCCGTAAGTCTGATCTTAGTTTTATATAATTCTTCTAATGCCTTTTCGAGGACATCCTGAACAGCCCTTGCATTCTCCTGCGATTGGAAACCGGCAAAATCAGTGCCGTCAAACTCAGTTATGAAGGCTATTCTGGGCATGGCGGTATTTTACTTGCCGTTCTTGCCGTCGTCTACGCAGGACTTGCCCATCATGGCAGCGCCTACGATACCTGCATCGTTGCCCATCTGTGCAAGCTCGATGCGTGTCTTGGCGACTCCGGGTCCGAAGTAAGGACGTGACATCGTCTTCTCACGCATAGGGATAAGGAGCGGATCGCCTTCATTGCAGACGCCGCCGCCTACAACGAGGATCTCAGGCATGAATGCGTTGATGGCATTAGCAAGACCGTCTGCAAGATAATCGGTGTAGCTGTCTACGACCTGAGCTGCAACCTTGTCACCCTGCTTCATAGCTACGAAAGCGATCTGTGCATTCCACTCGCCGAAGTCTTCCTTGACCTTGTTGAGGAGTGAATCGGGATTTGCTTCAGCAGCTTCCCTTGTCATTCTTGCGAGAGCCGTAGCGGAAGCATACTGCTCAAAGCAGCCCTTTCTGCCGCATCCGCACTGAACGCCGCCTGATACGAGAACGGTGTGGCCGAACTCGGAACCTGCCTGGTTGAATCCGGAGAAGATCCTGCCGTTGACGATAACGCCTGCGCCTACGCCTGTTCCCAATGTGATGGTAACAGAATCCTTAGCGCCCTTTGCTGCGCCTGCAACTGCCTCAGCCATGGCTGCGCAGTTAGCGTCATTATCGATATAAACAGGGAGATCAACGACTTCCCTGATGAGCTTTCTCATAGGAGCTTTGTTGAAAGGAAGGTTGCTTGAGTATACGAGAAGACCTTCATCGTTGTCAGGTGTTCCGGGTGAACCGATACCGATGCACTCGATATCCTTAACATCAAGACCTGCATCCTTGATCGCATCAGATGCGAGCTTGCCCATATCGTGGATGATCTCTTCCATAGATCTTTCAGCGCGTGTCTTGATAGACAGCTTGTTAAGGAGCTTGCCCTCACCGTCTACGATACCGGCTTTGATATTCGTGCCGCCTAAGTCGATTCCGCAATAATAACCCATTGATTATTCCAACCTTTCGCTATTTTATTAGCAACTTGCATTCTAACACAGCAAGAAACTTATCTCAAAGACAAATCAATAACGACAACAAGTGCCGCCAAAAGCGTAAATAAAATTCCGCAAAGCACATCTTTCGGTGTCATCTTCAGAGGATTTAATTTCGTCCTTCCCTTGCCGCCTCTATAGCACCTCGCATCCATTGCGACCGCAAGTTCATCAGCACGCCTGAAGCTTGATACGAACAGAGGGATCAGCACCGTGATGTAGCCTTTGATCTTGTTAATGAACGATCCGGTGTCGTAATCCGCACCTCTGGACTGCTGCGCCTTCATGATCTTCTGGGTCTCAGCGGCCAATGTCGGAATGAACCTTAATGCGATAGACATCATCATGGCCATCTCGTGTACCGGGATCTTTATTACCTGCAGGGGTGAGAAAAGCTTCTCCAGCGCATCGCTCATCTTAAGCGGTGTCGTCGTCAGCGTAAGAAGGATGCTCGTCGAAATTATGAGGAAGATAAGCCTTACCGCCATTATCGCAGCGCGGCTTATGCCGTAATCCGTTATCGTTATGAACTTCCATGTGAAAAGGACATTTCCCTGCTTTATCGTAAAGATGTTTATGAGGAAGATGAATGCCGCAAGAGGAAGTATCGGCTTTACTGTTGACCAGAGTATGCCGGGCCTGATCTTTGCCATCATGAGCTGCAGGATGATTATTCCTGCGAGAACTCCGATCGCAACCGGTTCCTTGATAATGAAGATCGCGACAAGATATATCGCATAAAGGATCGTCTTTACTCTCGGATCCGTATCATGCAGGAAAGAGTGCGCGGGATAGTATCTGCCGAGGCTCACGTTATCAAGCATGATGATCACCTGCCTCGCAGACAGCCGCAACTATTACTTTCGCTTCCTTCTCGGGATTAAAACAGTTGCCCTTAAATTCTATGTCAGGATATATTTCAGCGAGCTCCGTCCTTAATACTGCCGAGAACCTTGTAATTCTCGGGAGCTGGACTTTAAGCTCGTCAGCTCTCTTTTTGACGAACAGTTCTGCCGGCGTACCTACAGCCTTGATCTTACCGTTATCAATGAGGCAGATCCTGTCGCAGTTGACTGCTGCCTCGTCCATGTTGTGAGATACGAGTATTATCGTGGTTCCGCTGTCGCGAAGGCCCTTTATGATAGCGAACATCTCCTGTCTGCCCTTGGGGTCCAGGCCCGATGCGGGTTCGTCAAGAACGAGGATGCCCGGTCTCATTACAAGGACGCCTGCCATTGCGGCACGTCTCTTCTGGCCGCCCGACAATTCGAAAGGAGAAGAATCCAGTTCTCTTTCCGTAAGACCGACCTTCTCTGCAGCATCAAGGATCAACGCCTTCTGCTCTTCCTTTGAGACATTCATCTTCTTAAGGCCGTAAGCGATATCCTTATATACGGTCTCCTCGAAAAGCTGGTATTCGGGATACTGGAAAACAAGACCGACATTCTGTCTGATCTTCATTGTGTCTTTTTTATTCTTACAGGATAAGTCACCGTCTTTGGTGTGGATGATGACATCACCTTCAACGGGCCTTATTATCGCATTCATGTGTGAGATGAGCGTTGTCTTGCCGCAGCCGCTCTCACCTACGATGCCAAGCACTTCGCCTCTTCTGATATCGAGGTTGATATCGTCGATCGCCTTGGTCTCTCCGCCGCCATATGTATAGGAAAGGCCCTTTACCGACATGATTATGTCTTTGTCATCTATCGGCTTCTTATCTGCCTGGACATTGCCGGGCATTGTAAGACCGGGCTTGGTAAGCATCTTTACAAGGCTTGCTATGAGCGTCTCATTGCTCTTTAAGTCTTCCTTTGAAAGGGTGCTGCCCGTAAGCTTTGCTATCTCAAAAGCAAAATTGAACTTTACGGGTCTCTTAAGACCGTATTTCCACAGGTCATCTGATAAGAATATCTCTTCAGGAGTACCCTCCAATGCGACCTTGCCCTTATGTACGATGACGATCTTATCGCATCTTAATGCTTCGGTCATGTCATGTGTGATCGTGATGAGCGTAAGGCCCTTCTCGACTCTCATCTTCTCAACAAGCGTCAGGAAATCATCCCTGCTCGTAGGGTCTAACATCGCCGTAGCTTCATCAAGGATCAGGATATCCGGCTTCATTGCAAGAGCGCCTGCAATAGCAAGCTTCTGCTTCTGGCCGCCGGACAGTGCCATGGTCTCTTTATTTCTGAACTCATAAAGTCCGACGTCTTTGAGCGCCTGGTCTACGCGCTCTCTTAATTCAGGATTGGGGATACCCAGATTCTCCGGTCCGAAAGCCACGTCTTCTTCGATCATGGTTCCGACTATCTGGTTATCGGGATTCTGGAAAACGCAGCAGCAGTGCTCCCTTATCTCCCAGAACAATTCATCTTTGGAAGTGTCTTTACCGAAGATAACGACTTTGCCGCTGTCGGGCACTTCCAGAATGTCTATTATCTTTGCAAGTGTGGATTTGCCGGAACCGTTGCTCCCGAGGATCGCTGTATATGAACCTTTGGCGATGGAGACGGAAATACCGTCAAGAGCAAGCCTTGGCGCTTTTCCCGAAGTCTCATCATCAGCTTCGTATGAGAAACTTACGTCTTTTATCTCGATACTGTTCTCGTTCTCAGGCAATTTAAATCTCCACGGAATAGTTATGTAGCAACATTTTAAAGACAACGGGGAAAGATGTAAACCTTTCCCCGTGACTGATTGACAATTTAATTTATCGGTTTTGTTTGTGTAATATTACACGAACTCCAAGATAGCCATCTCAGCGCCGTCACCACGTCTTGCGCCCAAACGGATGATTCTTGTGTAACCACCGTTTCTGCCTGCATACTTAGGTGCGATATCATCAAAGATCTTGTTGACGGGATTGATGATGTTGCCCTCTGCATCGTGGCTCTTGTTAACCCACTTGATCATGGCTTTTCTTGCTGCGAGACGTGAAGCGTTATCAACCTGAACTGTCTTTGTCTTAACTTCACGGTCAACTACTTCGTACTTCTTGCCGCCCTTGGATGTCTTTGTCTTCAAGACCTTCTTGCCCTTACCGTCGAGCTTGGCAGCGGAAACTGTGATTTCCTTTGTTGTGTAGTTGTCCTGTTCCTTAATTGCAGAAGCTACGAGCTTCTCAACGATAGCGCTGATATCCTTAGCTCTTGCAACTGTTGTCTCGAGCCTACCGTTTATAATCAATGTTGTGACCTGATTCTTCAGAATTGCAGCACGCTGATCTGAAGCACGGCCGAATTTTCTGTTAGGCATTTATATATCCTCCAATAACCTTAATCTTCTGCTTCTCTCAAGTGCAGACCCATGTCTTCAAGCTTCTCGATGATCTCTTCGAGGGACTTCTTACCAAGGTTTCTTACCTTGATCATCTCGTCCATAGAACGAGCAACAAGATCACCAACTGTGTTGATCTGTGCTCTCTTGAGACAATTGTAAGTACGTACTGAGAAATCCATGTCCTCAATTACACCGGAAAGCTTTGAATCGTGCTCGCCGCTCTCTTCGATGTTCTTGAAGCTCGGAGCTGAATCCGTATCAGCAAGAGCTGTGAAGAACTTGAGGTGCTCGATCAGGCAGTTAGCTGCTGAGGAGAGAGCCTCATCAACATCGATAGTGCCGTCTGTCCAAACCTCGAGTGTAAGGCTGTCATAGTCTGTTCTGGCGCCTACACGTGTGTTCTCAACTTTGTAGTTAGCCTTCTTAACAGGTGTGAAGATGGAATCGATCGGGATTACACCGATAACCTGCTTAGCGGGCTTATTCTGCTCTGCTGTGTTGTATCCTCTGCCCTTGCTGAGTGTGAATTCCATGAATACATCGTCGCTGCCGTTGAGGTGTGCGATAACGTGATCAGGATTCATGATCTCTACTTCGGGTCCGTGAACGATATCACCAGCTGTAAGCTCGCCGGTTCTGCCCTTAGCGACGCTGATGCTTACGATGTTGGACTCGTTATGGAGCTTTGCGCGGATACCTTTGATATTAAGGATAACTTCCGTCATATCCTCGATAATACCCGGAACAGTGGAGAACTCATGCTTAATCTTCTCGATCTTGATAGATGTTACTGCCGCGCCGGAAAGTGAAGAAAGGAGTACTCTGCGGAGTGAGTTACCGAGAGTAGTACCGAATCCACGCTCAAGCGGGGCGATGGTATATTTGCCGTAGGACTTATCCTCGTTGGTCTCAACGCACTTAACGGTCGGCTGGCTGATTTCCATCATGTTTGTTCCTCCTAGATTATTTCAAAATCTTGCGATCCGGATGTTATTACTTAGAATACAACTCGACGATTGCAACTTCGTTTACAGGTACTTCGATCTGATCTCTTGTAGGCATTGCAAGGATCTTGCCGCAGAGCTTGTCGTTGTCTGCTTCAACCCATGCAGGTGTTGCTCTTGAACCTGTTACTTCGATGATGTCCTTGAATCTCTGTGAGCTCTTTACGCCCTCTTTGATCTCGATTGCATCGCCAACCTTAACCGCAAAAGAAGGGATATTAACGATCTTGCCGTTAACCTTAACTCCTCTGTGGCTTACGATCTGTCTTGCTTCGTCTCTTGTACGAGCAAAACCCATTCTGAATAAAACGTTGTCAAGTCTTGTCTCAAGAAGGATCATGAGGTTTTCACCGGTTGTACCATACTTGAGCTTCTGAGCCTTCTCATAGTAATTTCTGAAAGGCTTCTCGAGAACGCCGTAAATAAACTTTGCCTTCTGCTTTTCCTTAAGCTGCATACCGTACTCGCTGATCTTGCGGGGTCTGGATGCACCATGCTTTTTAGATTCTTTCTTCTCTACTCCCAAGAAAGCAGGCTCAATACCGAGGGCTCTGCACTTCTTAAGGACAGGTGTCATATCTCTAGCCATTGCTATATTCCTCTTTTCTATACTAAGTATTCTGCCGTGAGAAGATTAAACTCTTCTTCTCTTAGGAGGGCGGCAACCATTGTGAGGTACCGGTGTTACGTCCTTGATCATTGTGACTCTGAGGCCTGCTGTCTCAAGGGCTCTTACTGCGGACTCACGTCCGGATCCGGGTCCCTTTACATAAACATCAACAGTCTTCATGCCATGATCGCTTGCTGCCTTTGCAGCCTTCTCGGAAGCAACCTGAGCTGCATAGCTCGTGCCCTTACGTGAACCCTTGGCGTCCATACCTGCAGAAGCCCAGGAAATTGTATTTCCCTGCTTGTCGGTAATTGTAATGATTGTATTGTTGAATGTAGCATGAATATGAGCCTGACCGTCTACGACGTTCTTACGCTCACTTCTTCTGGGTCTTAAGCTTTTCTTCTGTGCCATTTTGACTCACCTCACCTTACTTCTTCTTACCAGCAACTGTATGCTTAGGTCCCTTACGGGTACGAGCATTAGTCTTTGTGCGCTGGCCTCTTACAGGGAGTCCCAGTCTGTGGCGACGTCCACGAAGGCAACCGATATCAGAAAGTCTCTTGATGTTAGACTGTACTTCTCTCTTAAGGTCACCCTCAACCTTGTAATTGTTCTCGATCTGGTCACGGATCTTCGCAACCTCATCCTCTGACAAATCCTTGACACGTGTATCGGGATTGATGCCTGTCTTGGCAATAATCTCGTCTGCACTTGTTCTTCCGATTCCGTAAATGTACGTAAGAGCGATTTCAATTCTCTTATCGTTAGGTAAATCTACGCCGGCTATACGAGCCATTTAATGTACCTCCGTATTGGATAAAGTGGTATTAATCTCTATTTGACACACGTAAGTCAAGGAACTCCGGGTTAGGGAGCAGCCGCCCTCTCGGTAACGGTGAGTAAATATGATTACTTCTTTTATTTAATAAATACTTGTGCGGGAAGGAGCTTTTATCCCGCGGCTTCCGTTATCATTCGGCAGGGCTAATTCTGCACATACGAAAGCCCGTCAAATGTCTTAACCCTGTCTCTGCTTATGCTTAGGGTCGGAACAAATGACCATAACTTTGCCGTTTCTGCGAATGATCTTGCACTTTTCGCACATCGGCTTTACTGACGGTCGTACTTTCATATTAGTACCTCCTGTTGCTGTTATTTTTCCACAACAAATACAGGCGCCTTTTGAGCGCATGCTGAACTATTATAGCAGAATCTATTTGGTTTTCAACTGATTTTTTTCTACCCTTAATCACCAGGTCTATCTACCTGGACCCAGTTTTCTTTTTTTAATACGTTTTCATTGACTAATTTAAACCAAGCGAAATTCTTATCATAATAAAAAGTGTTTCCTTTGTTTACATCAGGATTCCAAAGCCTTCTGTCGAAAGTAATACTATATCCTATATATAGATCGGAATATTTCAGATCAGAATTAATTGGCTTACCGGTATACGGATTGACCGGATTATTTATAATTCCTTTTGTTGCTACAGTAGGAACATCTGCATTTGTCATAAACGTATAATCCGTTTTATGCCCGGATGATTCAAAATCTTTAATAAAAAACATGCAGTTAAAATATTCGGCGCTGATATCACCCAAAGACAATTCGCTGTGAATGTCCAAATCAATTCCGTGATCGCTGACAATTATAATTCGCGTATTATCATATATTCCGCAGCTTCTCAAATAATCAAAATAATTGCCCAATTCTCTTAGGGCGGCTACTGTGCTTTCATATGTTGCAGTTTGCAACCACGTTTCTAAATATATTTCTTTATCACCATCAGAAATATAATAACCCTCAAAATCCTCATCGGATGGAACGACTTCATACGGGTCAAAATTTCTAAGTCGTTGAACATCGTGAGTAGTCTCATTATTGATCAAAAACAGACATCCATCAGATTCATTATCAATATGAGTCATGTCATCAAGATTCTCCAAAACTTTATAATTCGGTAAAATCTCTAATGTGTCATATGCATCTTTGCTGGACCAAAGATAATATCCGTTGTCATAGATTATTTCCTTTAGACACGTAGGAACACACCTGAAAATACTATACAAAAATAAGTTGCGATTCCTTCGGGTTTCTGTATTGACATATATTTCGCTATCTTTGTTGAAATAGTCTACTGCATGATACGTCTCACAATTATCAATGTCTGAAAAAGCAGAGTAATCGCCAGTTTGAGTCCAACCAGGATACGGAAGATCCATTAGAGTTGTTTTATATCCTTGATCACTGAATAATTTCGGCAATACTTTCAGCGATTCATCATGCTTATCCTTCAAAGACTCATTCGCTCTTTCGTCCATTCTTTCCGGTGTGTACTCATATCCGCCAAATAAAGCAGAAGAAGCATTTAGAGTCTTTATTCCAAATGATGTGCTATTAGGATAATATGTAAAGCCGTCAAACTTATTCTTAATCTCAGGAAATTCATTAAAAACATAAGGAACTAATTCTGAAGAACCTCTGTCAAGCATAATGACCATTACGTTATACCCGTTTGCAGACAATGAGATTCTAGGCTCCTTTTCTTCCCTGAAGTCATCTATATGACTGATAACTGATTGGTACGAATCATTTATCTTCTTTGCGTTTATCACTGATATTGAAACAGTTGTAAGAATCATCGCAATGAAAAACACACTAAGTGTTTTTTTAAATCTATACAGGAATAAACATGCTGTTACTATAAGCACCAGCAGACAAACATTTAGTGCTTTTTGCAATAACGTATAACCCGGTGCCTGATCAAACACCAAAACCGTATTAATTGTTCCTGTATCTGCACTAAATAAATAATTAACCGCTGAGAAAACTGAACCGCCGATTGCTAATACAGCCATTATATGTTTCGTCCTGTTGTTGGCCAGAAAGTAAAACACGGCAGGCCAAAGAGTATAGAATCCTATTGACACAAACACTGTCGATAATAAATACAAAAGCGGATTCTGAGGATTAGTAGCATTAATGAATTCTTCCGGAGAAGCACTTAGATAATCAAGCGGAATTAAAAGACCAGTAAACACCGACATAAACATCATTGGCAGAATAAAACGTACCATCTGGGGCTTCTGATCTAAAAAAGAATTAATTCTGTCTATAAACTCACCTGATCCTGTCCTGCGTTTAATATCTAAATGCAAATCCGGGTTATTCTTTCTTTCGCTTATAACCTTAATAATTATTATCTTAATCAATGAATAGATATTGTTCATTGTCCAATAAATAACAAGTGCACAAGGTGAATTGTACAAAAGCACTAAGAATACTAATGGGAGAATCAAAGATCTTAAAATCTTTCCAACAGGAAAACCTTTTGTATAAATAAATGTTGCAATAAGATTAATCAGTGTCATCAATATCGGCAAAACATTAACACTTAAGCTGCCTATGGAAAGAATACCATCGGGATTGCTGAGAAATTCATCAGACGCATAATTTCCCAAAAAATGATAAGCTGCCAGAAAAAACGGGATTTGAAGTAAAATAGAAATCGAACTCTTAAGCTGATAGATAGGATTGTAATGATTCTCACGATAATATGCATTAAGTGTCATATATCGTTCATCGCCACGGAAATTCTTTTTAATATGCGCAGCCCAGTGGGACAGTTCTTTTTCTTTCTTCTGTTCTTCAATCTCTATTTTCTCGGCTCTCATATAAAGAGGGAGAACAAGTGTGCTTACAACGATGCTCAAAAGAATAATGGCAGCCAACTCACTGTGAGAAATCTTATTTGCAAATACAAATATTGCCTCATAAAACAGTTCTAAGGGGGTAATTATGATTTCCCATAAACAATTCATATCTACCCCTCAACTTGTGTGGAAACAATTGACTGAAGATCAACAAGATAATCAACTATTGTTTCTGCTGAATGACCCTGATTCATCCAGGCATATTCTCTAACTTTCCTAATTCCCTGATCATATTTTCCGCTTGACAAGATTTCATCAATCACAACTTGGATATTGTCTAAATCATCTGCATGTATTTCACACCCTATCTTAGGGAGCGCATCATACTTCCAAAGCGTTTCATCAAGCCAGGCACAGTCATAGATGCTATTATCAAAATCTGTTTCAGGGGTATACATTACGGGTTTGCTGAACACAAGAGCAAAATCGAACATTACACCAGAATAATCACTTATAAGAAGATCAGCGGCATTTAAAGCATCAAAGTTATCATTATCACTGTTCCACTTGAAATTCTCCACGCTCTGAAATCTTGTGCGAATCTTATCAAGGACATCCTTATCTGCATCATATGACTGTGGATGCGGACGGAAAATGATTTCGTAATCAAGAACAACCAGTTTGGATATGAGCGTCTCGCCAAAGCTGTAAAGATACCCTCTCTTTCCCCATGTAGGTGCGAGCAAAATGACCTTCTTATCATTGTCCGGTTTTGGGGCACTTAAGATCTTTTTTGACAGGGTGTCAAAATACGGCAGTCCGACAACCTTCATCTCTTTCGGCGGAATATTGCGGATCTTCTCGATCTTTCGGATTTCCTCCGTCTGGTAATCTGCAACTGTCAAAATAGAATCAAAAAAATCAATCTGAAACATTCTGTATGTAAGTGCCGTATCAGCAGCATGCATAAAATGGACATACTTCTTTACGCCCTTAGACCTCTTCCACTGCAATACATCAAGGCCGGGCGTCGTAGTCAGCAAGACATCAGCTTTAGCAGCATTCAGTCTTATAAAAGCTTTATTCCCTGTCCCAATAAAAACAGGATGTACATATTTATATGATTGGGAAAAAACAGGATCATCTTCTGACGATGTCCAATAAGAAACATCTGTTTTCCTGCGTTCAAACTCATCCAAAATTGGCATAAAATTATTCCAATAACGTTTGTCATCTGTATATAACAGATACTTGTTATGCTTTTCGGATTGTTTAATTGTTTTTACCCCAAAACACGTTTTGATTTTGATGAATAATAATCTCAAAAAATAACCTGAAGAGATAAAAATACCCAGCAACACAGAAAACAGCATGCTTCCTGTTGCCGGGTCAATATACAATTGTTTCAGAAATTCAATTGACTGCATTTCTGATTATTTTTTCTTCTCGCCTCTCCAGGTGATTCTGCCTCTGGAAAGATCGTATGGCGAGATCTCCATTGTTACTTTGTCGCCCGGAAGAATCTTGATGTAATTCTGTCTAAGCTTTCCTGACAAATGAGCAAGAACAATGTGTCCGCTGTCGAGCTTTACCTTGAACATTGCGTTAGGCAATGCTTCATCAACTACTCCCAGTACTTCAATAACATCTTCCTTCGCCATTAAAAACCCTCCTCATAGTCATAGGTTGTTAAATACGGACCCTCATCCGTTATTAATATCGTATTTTCATAGTGGCTGGCAGGCTTGCCGTCCTGTGTAACTATTGTCCACCTGTCGTCCAGAAGTTCGATCTCACGTGTACCCAATGTTATCATCGGTTCGATGCAGATTGCCATACCCTTTTTGAGTTTATAGCCGTGACCCGGTCTTCCGTAATTGGGAACATCAGGATCCTGGTGCATCGTTGTTCCGATTCCGTGGCCTGTAAGCTCTCTTACTACTCCGTAGCCGAAGCCTTCACAGTATTCCTGGATAGCATGACCGATATCGCCTGTCCTCATGCCGACCTTGGCAAATTCAAGTCCGATCCAGAAGGACTTCTCGGTACGCTCTACGAGATCTTTTACTTCAGGTGCGACCTCGCCGACCATATAGGTTCTGCAGGCATCTGACTGATAACCGTCAAGGATCGCTCCGACATCGACCGAGATGATATCGCCCTCTTCAAGGATCCTTGTCTTTCTGGGGATTCCGTGAACGACTTCGTCATTAACGGAAGCGCAGATCGTTCCGGGGAACGGCGGCTGGCCGTAATTAAGGAACGAAGGGATAGCGTCATAGCTTCTGATGATGTCATAGCAGAGCTTGTCCACATCATGTGTGGAAATGCCGGGCTTGATCTCATCGCGGCAGGCCTTGAAAACGTGCTGCAGGATCTTTCCTGCCGCCTTCATCTTTTCGAATTCTTCTTGGGTAAGGATCTCTACCATTTATATACCTAATTTCTAATTAAAGTCCCAGGTTCTTAAGTCCTGCTTCGATGGACTCGATGCATGTCTTTGAATCTACATTGTTGTTGCCCTCAACGATGATTCCTCTCTCGTTGTAGAAATCGATAAGGGGCTGTGTGTTGACTCTGTATGTCTCAAGTCTCTTGGCAACTGTCTCCGGATTATCGTCAGATCTCTGGATGACCTTGCCGCCGCATACGTCGCAGACGCCTTCTACCTTGGTGGGCATGTACTTAACGTTGAAGCTTGCGCCGCACTTCTCGCAGACACGTCTTGTTGTAACTCTGTCCATGATGATCTCGTCATCACACTTTACATAGACAACTGCGTCGATCTTGGAGCCCTTAGCTGCGAGCATCTTATCGAGTGCTTCAGCCTGAGCGATATTTCTCGGGAAGCCGTCAAGGATATAACCCTTCTCACAATCGGGATTATTAAGACGGTCTTCAACCATTCTGATTGTTACGTCATCAGGAACCAGAGCGCCCTTGTCTATATATGACTTGGCTTCGATTCCCAAAGGTGTATTCTCTTTGATGTTGTATCTGAACAGATCGCCTGTGGAGATATGAGCGAGGGAATAATTCTCTCTTAAAACTGTTGCTGATGTTCCCTTTCCGGAACCGGGTGCACCTAAAATGATCAGATTCATAAAACTGCCTCCCTTTTACTTTTTGTTGTAGTTCTTGCTGCGCTTCTTGTCTTTGCCTGCCTGCTTGAGCTTATCTTCTTCAAGCTTGAGAGCATTATCGAGAAGAGTCTTCATCTCGATGAATCCGCCTGCTACGAGAACAAGACCGATTCCCGAGAAAGCAATGCTGCTAAGACCGGGAATGAAGCTCAATGCGAGCGGGATAACACAGACGAGAATAAGATATGCACAGTCTGCGCTGTTGAGATTGCTATATACGGACATCATGTACATTGATGTCGGTTTGCCGGGCTTGATTCCCTGGATATATCCGCCGTTCTGCTTGATCTGGTTGGAGATATCGTAGGGATTGAACTGCATGAGTGCGAAAACATATGCGAAGAATACCAGGAAGATAATGAAGAACGGAATGAACATTAAGCTTGTCGGGAAGTATCTTGCATTTACAAACCAGACATTGTCAGATCCGGGAGCGATCATCGTAAGGATCGCAGGAATGAACAGGACTACCGTCAATGCATAGATAACGGGTGTGATGCCTGCCTGAGCGACCTTGAGCGGGATAACCTGGTTCTGCATTCCGTACTGCTTCATGCCGACTGTTCTCTTTGAGAAGATGATCCTGAGCTTCTTCTCACCCATGTTGATGAGGAGGGCAAGAACGAGCATGCCGATAGCCAGGAGGATTCCCATGATCATATAAACGAGTGCCCATACGATTCCGAGATCGATCGCGTTGAAGTAAGGTGTCAGAAGATCGTGGGGAATGTTATGGATGATGCCTGCAACGATGATGATCGTAAGACCGTTGCCCAGACCCTTTGTGTTAAGGAGCTCTACGCACCAGCCGCAGAAAGCGCTGCCTATTGCAACAGTGACGCCGCAGATAACGATCGCTACCCAGAAATTGAAGTTCGGGAAGACCGTATCCTTCATTCCGAGGCAGTAAAGTGCAGCGAAAACGCCTGAAGCGATAAGTGAAGCGATCCTTGTGTATTTTGTGATGAGCTTTGTTCCTTCGCCGCCTGCCTGTGCGAGATCTCTGAGCTTCGGAACTGCGAGCGTCACGATCTGCATAACGATGGATGCTACAAGGAACGGGAAAATGCCGAGACTGATGATGGAGCCGTTAGTAAGAGCTCCGCAGGAAAGGATGTCGATTACGGTGCCTATGCTGCCCCAATCTTCGATCTTTGCTGTAGCTGCAGCATGACTAAGACCGGGAATCGGGATTATAGTAAGAAGACAAAGAATGGAAACTATCAGGAAGGTAAAGAGTATCTTCTTCCTTATCTCCGGGTTCTTCCAGCTCTCGCGCAATGTACCTTCCATTAATGGGCATTCTCCTTGGTATAAAAATAAAGCGTATGTATTATAGCGCATATCTGCGCTTTTTTCACCGAGTATCTTTTAAATAATATATGCGAAAAAATCAGCCTCCGACATAGAGTCTTCTGACTCTTTTGCCAACATCACACGTGATCTCGTAATTAATCGTACCGAGCGCCTCTGCAAGTTCGTCAGCAGATCTCTCGCTTCCGAAAACGGTTACCCTGTCTCCGACCTTGGGTCTTACCTCAAGATCCGTAGTGTCCACCATGCACATATCCATGCAGATATTGCCGATGATCGGGCACTTCTTTCCGCCTATCACGAGTTCAAATCCGTTGGACAGTCTTCTCGACAGGCCGTCAGCATATCCGATGCCTACCGTGGTGACCTCCGTGGGGCGTGATGCTTCGAAATGTCTGCCGTAGCTTACCGTAGCGCCGACAGGAACGGTCTTTACGTGAATGACCTTTGCATACCAGTTCATGACGGGCTTAAGGTTGATATCCGTAACGGGCTTGGGGCATCCGGGCGGCATAAGGCCGTATAAGATGATGCCTGCCCTGACAAGATCCAAATGCATCTCCGGGAATCTTAAAATGCCTGCACTGTTGCAGATGTGTCTTTTGGTGAACCTGATGCCCCGTTTACCGAGTTCATCTATCTGATCCATGAACAGCCTGAACTGCTCTCTTGTATAATCGTCGTCATCCGTATCTGCCACGGCAAAATGAGAGAAGACGCCATAAGGTTCTATTCCGGGCAATGTGCATGACCTGACGATCTCCTCTGTCTCGGAGCCGTCCGTCTTAAAGCCTATCCTTCCCATTCCGGTGTCGAGCTTTATGTGGATCTTGCATGTCTTGCCCTGTGCCAGAGCCTCATCAGACAGTGCCTTTGCGATCTCATATGAATATACCGACTGCTCAACATCGTACTTGACTGCATCCTTGAATCTGACGGGATCGGTAAAGCCCAAAGTCATCATGGGCACATCTATTCCGTGCTTACGGAGCTCCACTGCCTCGTCGATCGTCGCAAGACAAAGTCCTGCAGCACCGGAATCGATAAGGGTCTTTGCGATCTCGATCGCGCCGTGGCCGTATGCATCAGCCTTAACAACAGCCAGAATACCTGCGCCGTCCGTGGTCGCCTTCCTGATCTCCTCGAAGTTATGCTTCAGGGCATCAAGATCTATCTCAACGCATGAACGGTCGTAATTACTGATAAAGCCTAAAGAATTCTCACTCATCTGCCTGTCCCCATCCGGCATCCTCATAAGCGCCGGGCAAATATACTATAAGATCTGCCGGAAGCATTGCCCTGGTTCCGATCTCATCTGCTGCCGCCTCACCCGCTTTGGAGTGGATGTAAACAGCAGAGCAAGCTGCCTTGTAAGGCTCCATGCCCTGAGCCAGGAATCCTGTGATGAGTCCTGCAAGGACATCACCCGAACCGCCCTTGGCAAGTCCGCTGTTAGCGGCATCGTTAACAAAGAGCTTTCCGTCAGGTGTGGCGATATGAGTCCTGGCATTCTTAAGAACTACAACGCAGTTGTTGTCTTTTGCAAAACTTAATGAAAGCTCCTCAGCCTTTTCGATGACTTCGGAATTAGAAAGCCTTAAGAGCCTTGCAAATTCTCCTATGTGAGGAGTTATGACTGCAGGATTCTCCCTCGCCTTAAGTCCCGAAGCAAGCCTGTCCAACACATCGGGCTTACCGGTAAGCGCGCCTGCATCAAGCACCAGCCCTGCCGCATTCTCAATAAAACGGGCAGTCAGAGCCTCCATGTCCTTATAATCTTCAGGGATACCCGATCCGATCAGGACAGCAGAAGAGTTCTTGCAGAGCTCTTTTGCCCTCCTTAAGAGATCTGCTGTCTCGGAAGGTCTTAAAGACAGAAGCGCACAGGGCTCGTTGACCCTTACGGCATCAAGTGTCTTTTCTTCTGAGAATACCCTGACAAGACCTGTGCCTGATCTTAATGCGGCGCCCGCTGCCATAACCGCAGCGCCGGACATGTATTCCGAACCTGCACAGATAAGCGCGGTCCCGAAAGTGTTCTTATGTCCGTTATCAGGTCTTTGGGGTTCAAATCCCGATATCAGTTCTTTGCTCAGGTAAACAGTATCAGCCATTTTTCTCCAGGTCTCTGTTGGGCTCCAAGTCTTCGTTGCGGATACTCCTGATCGAGCTGATATCGAAAGGAGTCTCCTGATATACGTAGTAGTTGAGCCAGTTTGTATACATTAAAGTTGCTGAAGACCTCCATCTGAGAAGGGGGCCCTTCGAAGGATCGTCATCGATGTAGTAGTTCTTCGGGACATCGACATCGCCTAAGCCTGCCGCCATGTCTCTCTTATATTCCCTGTCCAGAGTATCCTTGTCGTACTCGGAATGGCCTGTGATGAAGAACTGTCTTCCGTGAAGATCCGATATTGCATAGATGCCGCATTCTTCGGATTCGGAGAGGATCCTTAAGTCGGATCTCTTCTCGACGTCTTCGCGCCTTACTTCCGTATAACGTGAATGGGGCACATAGAAGATATCGTCAAAGCCTCTGAAGAGCTTAACGGGTCTTGACCATGTCATCGAGTGCTCGAAAACGCCGAACACCTTCTTGTCCAATACGATCTTCGGAATGCCGTAATGATAATAAAGGCCTGCAAAAGCGCCCCAGCAAAGATGAAGCGTCGAATAGACATGGGTCTTGCTCCACTCCATTATCTCGACTAATTCGGGCCAGTAATCGACCTCTTCAAAAGGAAGCTTCTCTATGGGAGCACCCGTGATGATCATGCCGTCGAAAAATTCCTCTTTTATCTCGGAGAAAGTCTTGTAGAACTTTAAGAGATGCTCGGCAGGAGTATGCTTCGACTGGTGTGTCTCTGTAAAGATAAGCTCGACATCAACCTGGATCGGCGAATTGGACAGAGCTCTGAGGAGCTGTGTCTCCGTCGTGGATTTGTCGGGCATGAGATTGAGGATAAGGATCCTGATAGGTCTTATATCCTGGGACAGGGCCCTGTTCTCCTCCATAACGAATATTCTTTCCTGTTCAAGGATGTGCCTTGCCGGAAGATTGTCTGCTATTCTGATAGGCATTTTTATGCCTCCTTATCTGTTTTCGAAAACTAGGATCCGATGAATTCGTTCAGTATGGATTCAGCCGGAACCTGATCGGGACTTATTACCGGGATCTTTCCCAGATGTCCCATGAGTTTATTTGCCTTTACAAGTGCTGACGAGAGGTCTGCAAACGGTTTGCCCGAAGGCGACTTCTCCATGAATACTGAAGGTTCGATCGAGCCCTTAAGCGCCTGGTCTAATGCTTCGCTGATATCTCCCATTGCCATGGGTGCGACTATCAGGCTCTCATAAGCCAGAAACGAATTAACGTGATAGTCGGCACTTGTAAGATATTCTTCGTAATACTTTTCTTCGGACTTCTGGATCATCGGCCAGTAATCGATCGTCGCAAGAGCATGCGCGCTTCTGTGACGGTAGTCCCTGATTATCCTTCTTAAAAGTCTTATCTCGTTGCTGTCCATCAGCTTTGAATCGCAGTAAACATTGCCGTAAGGCATGATGAATACCTTTGAACACTTATCGGAAGGACATTCTCCGGAGATCCTTGGGGATAATCCGTGAAGACCCTCTACGACGAGAACGCCGTCATCACCAAGACAGATTGCACTTGAAGGGTCACCCTCCATCTGCTTTCTTACGTTGAAATCAAAGAACGGCGGGATCACGGTCTGTCCGTCAAGGAGAGCCTTGATATCCCTCTGGATCCTCTCTACATCCAACGCATCGATCGTCTCAAAGTCGGGCCTGCCGTCCTTGTCGCACTTTACTTCCTTGATGTTGTAGTAATCGTCAAGGGATAGGTGAACAGCCTTTCTTCCCCTGCTGTTGATCATCTTGGAAAGCCTTAAAGTAAAGGTCGTCTTTCCGGATGAAGTAGGACCTGAAACGAATATCGCTCTCTTGCTCGTATCGGAACAGATCTCATCACAGATGGAATCTATCCTTCCTACAAAGCTCTTCTCGGATTCTGCGATGAAGCGCGGGAGCCTGACGGCACCGAGGGATTCCTCGAGCTCTTCAACTGTTATGTCTATTCTGTCTCTAAGCTCTGCCATATAGCCTCCTTAAAGCTCCTTATTTTCTCTGAGGGAAAAACCTCTTGATGATGAGCATATTTACGACCCAGTCCCATGCCAGCTGGACGAACTTCACAGCCAGGAAGATAAGGCTCGGGATAACGATAAATGCCAAAGCGAAGAGCAATACCGTTCCTACAACGTGTACGCCGCCGGCAAGAACCCCTACAACAGTCGAGAAAGAGCCGACCGTTGCCGCAAATTTCTCCGTATATTTCTCAAGCGTTAAGTTGAGATAACTGATCAAGTAATCCTGAAGATCGTCTACCCTTACGCTGAGTCTGGGAAGGATCAGACTGACGGTATAGCTGATGATCAGATAAGACTTGAAGATCTTTACAAGTAAAATCATTATCTTGCCCCACCAGGGCATTCGGTAATATCTGAAGCAGATCAAAGGATTTGCGAGAAAGAGAAGTACGAAAACGGCAATATGGATGGGTCCGATGTTGCCGATTCCCAGAAAACCTCTCTCAAGTATGTAAATGTAAAGGATTATCGCATCAACAAAAAGGCCATACAGGATAAATAAACCGAAATGCTTACGGTTCTCATAATCCGTATCGCTCCATAATCTACCAAGTAACAATCCTTCCAGATAATCCAAATCAAAGACTCCTTAGTTCTTTACATTCCCGAACTCGAGATTCGGACATACTAATGAATTTTATCACATCTGAGCAAAACCGACTATATAAATAATAAAAAGCAGGCCCCACGCCTGCTGCCAAACTCTAAATACACCAATTTTGCTTTATCTTAATAAGAAACTGCATCCCGTCGTCTGCTCGATCAGGGTCTTAAGGTTTTTCCATTTCTTGGGGAAATGCTGTTCCGCGCCTGACACGAACCTGGTCTTGTCATCGAACTCGACCTTAATGCTCCACTCACCCGGCACCGCGGTCTTGTCGCCGAATTCTTCGGTCATGCCCAGCTCATAGCCCTTCATCCACTCAAGCATTCCTGATTCCGGGAGTTTCTCCTTGATAAGAGCCATCTTATCGTCGCTGATGGATCTGGTGAAATTATTATTCCACATGTAATTGTCACGCCAGGAGATCACTTTGCGACCAAAATCATACTTCACCGCATAACCCTCATTTGCAAAGGTCCTTATCTCGACCTCTAAAACCGCTATGGATCCGTATGCCTTTTTGTAGTCCATTATTGCTCCTTACTCAACCGCTATTCCGAAAATGCTTCCGGATGTTGTTCCTACGACAAGCATACCTTCATAAACGATCGGAGAAGCTTCGATACAAACGCCTGAGGAGGTCTGATCCTGTTTTCCGAGGTTCCTCTTGGTCTGTATATATGTAATTCTCTTTCCGTCTTCTGCGTTGATCATGTGGATCTGTCCGATCGAGTCGCAGATGATTATGTATGCGTGCCCCTCCTGATCGTAGAAATCAACAGGTGAGCTGTACGAATAGATGTTCATATTATATTCCCAAACCCTGGTACCCAAATCCTTGTCATATGCCACAAGTTTATTGCCGCTTGCAAGGCCACTTGTCATACTAAAAGAGAATATTACGAGATTGGAGATCTTTCCCTTGCCCATAATGGGGTTGCCGAAGCATCCGCCGCTCTGGTCGTTATCGGAAGATTCGCCGTTGAACGTATAGCATGACTGGGATGTCTGCCAGATCTGCTCGCCGGTAAGTCCGTTGAACTTATAGACATATGCGGCACCGGTCTGTTCGCCCAATCCGCTCTGGTTATCTACCTCGGTTCCGATGTAAACATAAGGAATGCCGTTCTCCTCGTTGACTATCGGAGTAACGTCCGAATCATCGCCAACAACCCTTGTCCAGACCATCTTAAATGTGTTGAGGTCAAGGCAGCAGAGGTTCTGCGTGTTGTCCATGAAATAACCGTAGTTGCCATATACAGCGATGGAACTCTCTACGCCCATACGTGAACTTACGTTGTCATTGAACATGTACTTGTAACCCGTTACTACAGGACTCATGGAGAGGGTGCCTGCAGCAGCGTTGTAATTCGTATTAAGGTCGAACGTGTAGATGTAACCGTTCTCGCAAGGCCAGATAAGCGTATCCGTAGCGCCGTCGATAAGAGGTGATGAGTCGAAGGCGTTCCAGTTGGATCTGTAAGCGCCGTCATCAGAACCGTCATACATAAAGAGGAGCGAACCGTCGAGGAGCGAATATGCGTAAAGACCGAAATTCGTTCCGCCGTTGTTGTCCGTCTGGCCAACATAGATGATAGGATAGCCTCTCGGGTCAAGAGCGGGCGTTCCCTTGATGGATGCGCCAACATTGATCGGATCTCTCGTCTTCTCGCCGTTCAGGATATTGAAGAAGTAGATCTTGCCGTCAAGGGCAGCGATTATGACTTCTCTTAATACCTGCTGGTTCTTGGCAAAATCCGTGAGGTTCATATGTGCACGGGCTTCCAGAGGCCACTCTGCAACCAAGGGCTGACCTGTCCACCTTACACCGGACCATTCGAAGTTCTGTGTCGAGGCAAGCTTTTTGCCTATGCCGGTGAATTCCCATCTTTGTGTCAGCGCGCCTCTGTATATGTTTGTATAACCGAAGGATGCGCAGTTTCTGAAGTTGTTGCCTCTGTATGTAAATATTCCGGGAATAGATCCGTAGAATACCGGATCAGGCATATAGATAGGCTTCTCTCTTACGAAATCGCCTTCAACGAACTGCCTGTTCTTCATTATTGTCTGGTTGATGCCTCTGGCAGCAGGATTTGCTTTACTGTCTATCGCAAGCTCGGCATTGATCCTTACCGCTGCAAGTCCGGGATAAAGGATAGGGTTCTGGTAAGGTTCGATCGGAGGAATCGGTGTGGGGGTCGGAGATGCGATCGATATGTAACCGGACTGGTCAGTGACATCGATATTAGCCAGGGTCTCTTTGGTGGTGATCTTCTTAAAGTAGACAGCTGCAAGAACGCCCGTAAGACAGACGAACAGAAGCGTGATCACGACAACCAGAGTCATGGTGCCTTCATTAGGGTCTCTTGACGGTCTGTAATAACTATTATCAGGCTCGATGTATTGGTCACCGCGCTTCATAATACCCCTCGCATTGTTCCTTTCTCAAAAGTTAACGCTTATTGTAACACGGCTGTAATTTAATCTCAAACTTTGAGTGTCAAACAACCCTTGAACGCTTAATAAAATAAGGATTTTTTGACAAAAACCTACAGGCTGTTTGCGAATTCCGCTATCTTATCAAGGCGGTGTCTCATGCCTGATTTTCCAATCGGAGGGTCCATCATCGCTCCGAGCTCGGCAAGCGATGCACCGGGGTTCTCCATGTGCGCTTTAGCAGCTTCACGAAGCTCGGGTGCAAGCTTGCTTGCAAGTCCGGAAGCCATGACTTTGGCAATAAGTTCGTTCCTTGCTGCGGCAGCTTCAGCCTGTCTTTTGGAGTTGCCCTCATCACAGTTGACGGTCCTCGTGACCTTGCTGTTTACGTCCTTTTCGGCACGGACATTCTCAAATTCCATCATTGCCGAAGGGCTTCCGATATAGCTTAGGAAGTCGGAGACGTCGTCTCCGTTCTTAAAATACAGTGAATAAGAATCTTTTCTCTGGGCCCTGACATGCTTTATGGACAGGACGTCCAAAGCTGCCGATATGAGGGTCGCATTCTCCGCTTCCTTTACAACGAATTCTATTCTGTAGCCGTTGGAAGGATCGGAGCAGTATCCGCATCCCCAGAAAGCTCCTCTTAAGAATCTCCTGGCATCCTCAACGGACAGGTCGCCGTTCGCAAAACCGGATAAGAGTTCTTCGCACCGCTCCCAGAGATTAGAGGAATATATATCTTTTAAAATAATCTTACCTTTTGAATAGGTGCATTCTATGTTCTCAGCCTCGAAAAGCTTTACCGTCAGTTCAGCGAGCCTTTCGGGGATCCTGATAACCTTGGCTGACCCTTTTACGCTGCTCTGGCTCAAGAACAGGCCGCAGAGAGCCGTCTGCCTCTGGACAGGCTTTTTTACGGCATTTGTCGCCGTCTCAAGCTTGACTTTGACAGAAAAGCTGTCGTCCATTTAGTCCTCTTCCGCCTTCTTTGTATATCTGTGGGGCTCTTTATCGATATCCCTATGGGAGATTATGCTCTTGATGCCTCTTTCGGCCAACATTTTCGAGACCGTCTCAGCACAGTAAACCGATCTGTGTCTTCCGCCGGTGCAGCCGATTCCGATGTGGACACTGCCTTTTCCCTCTTTCTCATAGAAAGGAATTACGAATCTTAAGAGTTCGGACGTCATGTAATTGAATTCAGCCGTCTCGGGGAAGCCTTCAAGATATGTTGCGACCGCTTCATCCTTACCCGTGAGATTCCTCATCTGAGGGAAATAGAACGGGTTAGGCAAAAATCTTACGTCGAATACGTAATCGCAGTCGACGGGAAGTCCGTACTTAAATCCGAACGATTCGATGACCACGAGGATGCTCTGACTGTCAGCGCTCTTGATGATCTCTCCGATCGCATTGCAGAGTTCGGAGTCTGTCATGAATGAGGTATCAACTACGACAGTTGCTATCTCTCTTATATCCTCAAGCATCTTCCTCTCTTCCGAGAGAGCCTCCGTAAGAGAGCCCGTCTTTGTAGCAAGAGGGTGCTTTCTTCTTGTCTGCTGGTATCTGCTGATGAGCACCTGGTCAGATGCCTCAAGGAAAATGACCTTGTAAGGGCATCCCACTTCCTCATCGATAAGAGCAAGCGCCTCATCAAAACCGTCGAGATATTCCTGGGATCTTATGTCGACAACAAAAGCAAGTTTTGGAGTCGAGAAGCCCTCGCCGTTCCTGCCTCTGAAGAAGCTCTTTACAAGGTCCGGCAAAACATAGGGCGGTACATTATCCATGCAGAAATATCCGCAATCTTCCAAATACCTGACCGCGGCACTCTTTCCCGCGCCGCTCATTCCCGTCAGAAATAACAGTTCCATCTTTATCCTCCGAAGTTACCTACCAGTCTCACTTCTTTCTCAAGCCTTACGCCTGAATTCTCGAAAACTTTTTCCACCACATAATCTATAAGTCTCATAACATCGGAAGCCCTGGCAGTGCCTCCGTTATTAACAACAAATCCCGCATGCTTGGGCGATACCTGGGCGCCCGAATCATCTAAGGCAAATCCCTTGAGACCGGCATCCTCAATGAGCTTTGCGGCAAAATATCCTTCCGGACGCTTAAAAGTCGAGCCCGCAGAAGGCACATCCAAGGGCTGGCTCGCTGTCCTTCTTGCGCGAAGATCATCGACCAGAGCCGTTATCTCATCCTTATTGCCCTTGGAAAGGACAGCTTCAAATCCCAGGATCACAGCAGTTTTGCCTTCGCTGTTAAGTTTCTCAAAAAGGCTCGTCCTGTAACCGAATCCGCATTCGCTTCCTTCTATGTCGCGGATGCTCTCCCCGTCCCAATATGTGACCTTGGTCACAAAGTCCTTCGTCTCGCCGCCATATGCGCCGGCATTCATGAAAACAGCGCCGCCGCATGAACCGGGAATGCCGCATGCGAACTCGGCGCCTGTAAGTGACAACTCTGTGCAGTAATTTCCGAATCTTGCAAATGGCAGACCTGCACCGGCAGTGATCTTTACCCTGCCGTCTTCAAGCTCTTCAGACTTAAGTTCGCTCATGTTCCTGCCGATCCTTATTATGAGACCGTCAAAGCCTTCGTCGGAAATAAGGCAGTTGGAACCGTTGCCAAGGACGAATACGTCCCAGTTCATCTCTCCTGCCAGTCTGAATAATCCTGCGACCTCATCACCTGTCGCCGGCTCAGCAAAATACTTTGCCGGACCGCCGCATCTGAAGGTTGAATATCCCGCAAGCGGGACGTTTTCGAGTATGTTGATATCAGCCATCCAAAGACTTTCCGGGGAATACTCTGGATACGAGATCCTGAGCTGCATTGTAGCCCATCTTCTTTACTCTGTAGTTGATAGCTGCTGCCTCAACGATGATCGCGAGGTTACGTCCGGGGCCTACAGGGATAGTGACTGAAGGAACCTGGATGCCGAGGATATCAGTAGTCTCTTCGGTAAGGCCTAATCTGTCGTAGGTCTTCTTCTCGTCCCAGAGCTCCAGGTTGATTACGAAGTCGATGTTCTCCTGCTGCTTGACAGCAGATACGCCGTAGAGCTCCTTAACGTCTAAGATACCGATACCACGGATCTCGATAAGGTGCTTGATAACGTCCGGAGCCCTGCCCAGGAGCGTTGTCTCAGACACTTTGCGGATCTCGATCTGGTCGTCGGCGATAAGTCTGTGACCTCTCTTTACGATCTCGAGCGCGGTCTCTGATTTACCTACGCCGGACTCACCCAGGATAAGGATACCTTCACCGTTTACCTCGACAAGAACGCCGTGCATCGATACACGGGGAGCAAGCTCCATCTTAAGGAACTTAACGAGCTCGGACGAGAAATCAGAAGTAGCCTGTGATGTCCTTAATACGGGAGTCTGATACTTTCTTGCAGCATCTAAGATCTCCTTATGGACCTTGTGGTCACGGGTTACGATAAGTGCAGGGATATTCTTTTCGAACAGGGCGGATACAGACTTAGCCCTCTCTTCGGGAGAGAGGTTGTCTAAGTATGCATGCTCCATGTTGCCGATCATCTGGATTCGGTCAGGACCGAAGTGATCGTAATATCCGGCGAGCTGCAAGCCGGGTCTTGTGACGTCGGCTACGCAGATCCTCCTGGATTCGATATCTCCTGAATCGTAAACAACCTCTAAGTTATAGGCTTTTACGATCTCTGATAAAAAGACGCTCGAAAAAGGCATTTCTCTATTACCTCCGGTTATATCCCCTGTAAGATCAGAATGCGATCTCTACGCTGTGTGTCTTGCCGTCGGTCAGGACAGGGAGCAATGTTCCCTCTACTGCCGCGCCGTCCAATGTGACCTTGATGCCGTCCTGCGCACGGATAAATCCTTCAGGCTTTGTGATATGGATATCATAAGTCGTTCCGCAGGAAGAGACCTTAACGTCAAGTCTTCTGTCGGTCTGTCTTAAGATAGGCTCTACTCTTAAGCCTTCGCTCGTAAATTCAACGCCGAAGCACTGGAAGAGTGAGAGCAGGAGCCATGTGGACGTACCGGAAAGTGTAGGTCCTATATTCTCGCCTGTCTGGCTGTTGTTGTACTGTGTGCACCATCTCGGGTTGCCGCATGTAACGAAGGGTGATTTCATCGTGTTGAACGGTAAGATCTTGTCGATGATCCAGTAAGCAGTATCAGCAAGTCTAGAAGCAAGAGCCTCGTCCTTAACGGTCTTTGCAGCGCCGAGCATAGCAGAGCATGCCATCATGTTGGCGTGCTTGAATACGCCGCCGTTCTCACGGTCTCCCGGATAGTAGAGCGCTACGTCGATCTTTGGAGCGATCCTCGGATAATCAACCGTGGAGCAGAGTCTGAAGCCATAAGGTGTCTTCAGATACTTATCAAGTGAATCGAGCATCGTGCTGATCTCTTCTTCCGAAGCAACGCCTGCAAGAAGTGACCAGGAGAAGCTGTTGAGGAAGTATGTGCCGGGGTGACCCTCTTCGACTGCGAGTCCGTCGCCCTTTGCACCGAGATAAGAGATGTCTGTTCTGTCTTTTCTGTTGAAGAGAACT
>JAEEGG010003190.1_pt1 | contig 41075 bp, 20 predicted proteins | sample 9134161 | NCBI WGS metagenome assembly JAEEGG01 (sample SAMN16246543, study PRJNA631951) | gut metagenome | biome: gut microbiome; feature: rumen; material: CR-attached | host: Bos | place: Iran: Karaj | collected 2018-10 | reverse complement strand
TGTGCTGATAATGACAAAGAGAAGAACAAGCATACAAGTAAAAATAAAAGTCTTGGGACTTTCATATTAGTGTTTATTTTAGCACAAAATTAAGGAAATAAAGGCGTATATGCAAATTTTGGGAGAGTATTTTGTTGTTCGTTGGTTTGATGGTTGTGAACGTACGATTCAGGGGAGTTTGTGCTGCTCGACGTTTGGAGATATCGGATTCTGTTGGTTGTGCTTTGGAGGGAGGTTTTGTGGATGGCTCTTTGTTCTTTATATCTTCTTTTCACAAGGTGTATCGTCTGTAATATAAACTGAGAAAGTGTCTTTTGGCAGACCTATCGGATTTTTGATAATATAACGTAAGAAAGCATCGAAATTCTCGCCATTTCTCACAATACGGTCAAAAACCTCTTTTTGCCAAACACCACCTTTATGTCCAAGCTTACGATTAATATATGTTGAAGAATATCGCTTTATTCCACCTACTGTTTTGTTTATAATGAAGGAACCTATAGGAGATGCTAAAAAATGAACATGATTAGGCATAATCACAAACGCCCATAACTTATACTGTATTCCATCGTAATAGCGCATTGCCTCGTAAACACATTTACGAATGTCAGGATTAGAAAGCATACAACTACCATATCCTGCATCTAACCACTTATTTATTTTTATCAAAATAAAACGTTCATGCTCTGCCACATCTTCTTCACTCCAAGGTAAAGGATGTTTCTCAAGCCATTCCTGTTTTAGTCTCGACAATTCTGAAAGTTTACTTTGAGGCAAAGAATCGGCAAGGCGAAACGTGACAAACTGCACTTTACCATTCTGATTCCAATGAGGAAGACTGTTGCGATGTATTCCGACAAAAGCTTTTTTATCAAGAAACAACAGTTCGGTCTGATGATTTTTATTTATGTTGGATTCGTCTGCCATATTTACGTAAAGAGTTTTTGAATAATATGATACAAAATTAAGAAATTTTTAGACAGTCATCCATTTCTCTTGTTTATTTACAATCATTGTTATCGTTCGATTCATATTTGTATCTGCTGCTCGACGTTCGGAGACGTCGGCTCCTATAGGACGTACTTTCAGAGAGGTTTTGTGGATGGGAATGGTACGATTCAGGAGAGTATCTGCTGCTCGACGTTCGGAGACGTCGGCTCCTATGGGGCGTAATTTCAGAAAGGTTTTGTGGATGGAAATCGTACGATTCAGGAGAGTTTCTGCTGCTCGACGTTCGGAGACGTCGGCTCCTATGGGGCGTAATTTCAGAAAGGTTTTGTGGATGGACTATTTGTTGATGTAGATGGGGTATGAGACGGAAAGACCGGTGTGATCGGCTTTGAGGGCATGTGCACGGACGTATGCTCCGAGTGCGAGTCCGTTGAGTTTCGGGAAATGATATTTGACTCCAATCGTCTCATAGAACGGCTGTTCGACTTCTTTCGCCTTATGTCCGCTCTGGCGAAAGACATAGACTCCGAGCGACATAGAAAGGGAAAGATTGTGGTAGAACACATCGTGTTTTCCTGAAATGCCAACCGAGATAGGCGAATGATGCTTATGGTATCCGTTTAACCTGTCGAGGTCTCTTACATGGTTCATATATGACAGATAATAGATGTCGATACCCGCTCCCGATGCCCATCTTCTGGCATACCGACTCATATAGTCTGCAGAGATGGTGTAAACCACATATTTCTTATAGTCGTTGGTACGGAACAATGGGTCGTCCATCGGCGTTTTGAACTGCGTCTGCACCCAGTCCTCGTAGATGGTACATAATCCGACATTTGCCGACACATTCCAGTATTTTGATTTGTCGAACGGTATATTCTGCCTGTATTGTTCTTTTTTCAGCAGCTCATCGTAATAAGGATAATAGACGATACCGATTGTTGGTCCGAACGTGTTTGTGCCTTTATTCGGTCGTTTGAGCGTTCCGCTGCTGTGGTGGTTGAACTCGATTCCCCCCTTCAGTCCCCAGTCCTTTGCGAAGCGGTAAGTGGCATGGAAAGCCGCACCGAAATAGATCTGTACGTTGCTTGAAATCATAAGGTTGTCAACCTGCTTGTCCTTATCATATTTCCTGTCGGTGACCCCCAGTCCGATATTGAATGCATAGTCAGCCTCCCACTTAGGATTCCTGAAGAACGCTCTTTCGAATCCGGCATATATTGACAGGGAATTGCCAAGTGAGGACTGATAATCGGCCGGTTTTCCCATACCGATATCTCCGTCTGCATCCCTGTATAGTTTGATATGATTATAGAAATTATAGTTGAGTCCGAGGTAAAAAGTTGGGAAGCCGAATTCCTGTGCGTAGATATCCTTATCGGCAGGCATCGAGACATGACGTAATTGTGCTGAAAGGGTTAGCGCACCATTTTTCTTAACCAGCTCCTTAATCTGCGGATCCATTGTAGGCACAATACAGGGATTGACCATCACCTGACCTCCCCAATGGTTGATAGTGTCGTTGACCTCTGCTGATACAGAAAACGCCGAGATGAAGAAAGAGAAAAGTGCACAAAGACGAAATATTTTAGTGAAAAATGGAAAGTGAAAAGTGAAAAGTTTATTTACTTCGGACATGAGAATTTTATTAATTAGGAAACGAGGTGATTTACGATTTACAGATTTACAGATTTACGATTTACAGATTTACGATTTATGATTTATAATGTATGATTGTATGAAATAGCGGACACACATAAAGTAAGTCCCTACAAAAAATGTTATTGTTTTTGTTTTAGTGTGAGCAGATGGAGTATGAGGGGTATGCCATAGAGGATGACTGCAAGAATTTTGACAGAAGTGGGCATAGGCAGCGACAAATTGTAGTCGATGAAGAAAGAATAGAGGATAACGGCAATGAGCTGTGATGCCACGAAAAGTGTGATGAAATATCCAGGAATTCTGACGGTGATGTTGACTGTTGCCTTTATGACATCCTCGATGTCGTTGAAACGTCCGATAGCAAAAGCATAAATCAGGGAAAGCATATACAATAATACTGCAATGATGGGAAAAAGTCCTCTTTGCAAAGCAGAATTATTAAAAGTCCCGAATGCACTAAGCAAGGAATTTCCTGGCAGCAGATAAAGAATCAAAGCAAGAGCCGCAATGACCGCCATCACGACAGCCACGAGCATATATGCGCGTCGTTGGCGCAGATATTTCTGTTTGCTGAACCCTGAAATGATTCCAGACTCAACAATCATGCTCAGTGATGCAAGCCCCACGACGATATAAGTCCAAGGTGACCGGTTGAAATTATCCATAATCATCTCAACAGTCCATCTCATCCCCTCACTTGAGAGGATGTTTCTGCAATTAGCTCCATAGACATTGGCAATCCATGAGATGACAGCTACAATCACGATGAGCAGAAGCAGGATAACAGGGAGGATATTAAGGGAACGGCGCAAGAATTAAGATTTAAAAATATACGATTTACAGATTTACTATTTATTCAGCTATTGGGAATTTTATATTATTTAAGAAGACAAATAAAAGTGAAAAGCTTATTAACTTTGGATTTGGTCACCACTCAACACGGTGGACGGCGTTCGGACTTTTATAGACTGATGTCAGTCAGAATCGTCGTCGGGTTAATAATCAGTCTTCGTCAGGTTCGAGGTTGTCGATGTCGATGATACGGAGTTCGATGGCTCTTGTGACCAGTCGTGTGGCATTGACTCCGTTCAGTCGTTCCTTGTCGGAGAAAAGGCGGTTGATGAGGTCCATCTGTCGTTTTTCAAGCGACTTGACTCCAAACGGCATTCCACGCAGCTGCGCGATCATATCTTTTGTATATCCAAGCGCAAGATGACGGAGGAATCGCTCATCATATTCATCGATATCATAATCCACAAACGCCTCGTGCTTTTTAGTCTCATTAAGCACAGACCGTCTGTATCGCTCCAGAATTTTCTCAAGAATCGGCTGGTTGAAGACGAGCCTCTTGCCGTCCATTACACTTTGCACATCCCCCTTGGTGAGCAGTTCCCCACTTTTGAGTATGATTCCGTCTGCACCAGCATCGAGCACATCGACCCAGAGTTTCTCATTAAGTGTCTCTCCAGTGAAAATCAGGATATGAAGCTGTCTGTAGTTTTTTCTTAGTTTTCTGCAGATTTCCACCCCTATAGTAGTAGATCCGCCTAACCCAAGATCGAGAAGTACAAGGTCTGGTACTTCTTTTTTGATGAGCGTCCAGAAATCCTCCTCGTTTTGTGCAGTACCGATTATTTCGGCTTGTTGGATTTCGTTTTTGAAGATTTCCTCAGTGCCTTTAAGCTCGAGCTTGACATCCTCAACGATAATTACTTTGAATTTGTCCATAACAAGATTTATGATTTAATATTTTACAGGAATTACAAGAATTTAGAGAATTATTATTGTGTATTTATTCTACAACGAATTCATACGAATTTTTACGAAATAATTATTTTACAGGAATTACTGGAATTTAGAGAATTATTTTTAATGTTTTTTTCTACAACGAATTCATACGAATTTCTATGAAATAGTTTTTAAAGGAAATTACTAGAATTTAGAGATTTTTTTTTAGTGATTTTTTTCTACAACGAATTCATACGAATTTTTACGAGATAGTTTTTTACAGGAATTACTGTTTTTTTCAGATGAATTTACTTTTAATTATTCTTTTTTTTGTGCAGGGATGGAGAAAGAGAGTTTGATGCCTGTGCCGTCGGGAGAAGCTTGACTGGCAAAAATCCGGCATCCTCTCCTCACATGCTCGTCGTGTTCCCTTATGATTTGCTTGGCTATAAGCCATTGCGCTCCATTGAGCGTGTCGCTTAGAGGATCGTAAGTAAGCGCTTCAGGATAGAAGAGTTGCTTTAGCTCCTCATCCGACTTATTGATATTGTCAAAAGCAAATGCAAACATAATAAAATCCTCTGACTTTTCAAAATTAACAGTCAAATCCCCTTTATTATTTTGCATAATCAGTGCCTCAACAATGTTATCGAGCAGATAATTTATCATTGTAAGGTCAGCAACGACATAGCTTTCCTGGCTCAGTTTAGAGTTACTCTGTGGAATATGAATTTCAATATCAGTTTTGTATTTTCTTGTATATCTAGCCACCGCCTTCTCCGTGGCTGTTAGAATGTCGTTAACCTGAATGTTTTTTCTCTTGAACATCGGCTTGACAATCTGCTTTGCAGCGCAGTCTGCAAGAATAGTGAACACCTCCTTATAGTAAGATGTGAGTTCCTGCATCATATTGACATTCTCCAGCGCCTCTTCCGTATTCTGCCAGTTGTCGTTTTGTTTCATGCTGACGATGATTTGCCTGATACGGTTAGGATAATACATGGTCTCGTGCTTAATGGTTGAGAGTGTATTGTCGATGACAAGGTTCTGCACATGCACCATATTCGCCTCTCTTTCCGCCCTTCTTTTTTCATCCTCAACAAGTTCAATGTCGGCATTGATTTTCTCCAATCTTACGGAGGAATAATATATGTTCTCAGCCGTATATTGTGCAATTTTCTTAAGAAGCCTTTCGTCATTATCATTCAAATTTCCGCTATAAAGAAGAAAAGCAATCACACCGATATAAGCTCCATTCTCTATGTCAAGAGTATAGATTCGCGTCTTACCATCGTCGAGCACCATATTTTCTTTCTTAATGTAGGCATCTCTGATGACAGAATCGAGATATTCCTGCTGTGGGCAGTTCTCTGAGAAATAGACAGTCTCTTTGTTGAGACAGAGTACCACTCCGTTTGTTCTTCTTACCTCGTTGACCCCCTGTCTGATAATTGTAGCCAGCTGTTTTTCGTCGCTGTTATTAAAAATTCTTCTATTCAGTTCGAGAATCTGCCGAAGAGCGAATGTGGGCAGGATGTTATTCTTATAATACACAAAATAATAGAACAACGTTCCAGAAATCAAAGCAGCAATAACGACAAAAAGCAATGTCTTCCTGTTGTTGTTTGCCTGTCTGATTTCGTTGCATCTTACCTCAATTTTGACATCCTGGGAAGACAGTTTATGAAGCCTGTTGAAAATCTCATTGTTATAATAGTATAAATTCCATTGCTTTAATCCAAGTGCAGCTATCGCCGCTTCGTTTCTCATTTGCATAATTGTTTGATAATCGGTAACAAAATCTTCATTCCACCACTCCACCTCATTCATTTCATTCTCATCGAAAAGATAAATGCGCTTATCGGAATGCTTTTTATTCTTGATATAGAAGGCATTGAGATGGTAAATGGCAGAGTCAGCAAAAAGGAGAGCCTGCTCATATTGCTGGTTGACATTGGCGTCGAGCATATCCTGTACGAAGAAATACGCCATTTTCACATCCGGATCATCAGGCATAGCCGAAATCTTGTCGTGGACAATGTCGAGTTTCTGATGTTCTCTCTTACATGAAAAGCACGTGATAGAGATTATGCCAAGCATAATCATAAACGTCTTTCTCAAGACTCCTTTAGGCAGTCGGAAAAAGAACCGGCTTCCTTTGCCTATCTCACTTTCAATTCCGAACTTACATACATTGAAAATGGTGTTAGTTTTCTTATATTTCTCTATGATTCCCTTACAGTTGAGCAACCCGAATCCAAATCCCTTGTTTTTCCTCAGTTCTTCGTCGTTGTCAGCATTCCCGATTTTCGACGAGTCGTAAACTTTCTCTTCGAGTATGGTGTTGACATCCTCCTTGGACATTCCCCTACCTTCATCATTGACAGCAATTTCCACATACTGTTCATTTTCCAAAGCCTCCAGTTCGACTGTTCCCCCCTCAAAAGAATATTTCCTTGCATTCTCGAGTAGCGTGTTCATCATGAACAAGGTGAGGGCCCTGTCAGCCTTGACGACGCAATCGTTTTGTCTGACAATCAGATTGATGCCTTTCGCCTTGAAAGTTCTTTGATTACTATTCATGATATTAAACAATGGCTGAAGCTCAAAATTCTCGATATTGAGCGACACCTCTCCCTGTCTGATTTTAATCCAAGATGCAAGAATATCGTTATAGATATTTATGCGTTCTATAAGTTCGGCAATATATTGGAGCCGATTGTTTATGACATCTTTTGTCAGTGTGTCAACATCCTTATCTGGGGAAAAATGGCTCTGTCTTAGTTTTAAAATCTCCTCACTGACTTTGCGAACCTCATTAACCGTCCTGTCGAGGAAAGGTGTGATAGCATATACGATAGATAGACAAGTGGCTTTATTAATATACTGTCTTTTCTGGTCTTCCAGCCTTCTCTCCTTGCTAATCCTTTCAGCAACAGCCAATTCATGATGTTCTTTAAGATTAGAGAAATCACTGTCGGTTCTCTCTCTCCATTTCCTCATCTCGTTCTCAACACTTTTGAGCTCCAGATAATAATTTCTAAGATAGTTTTTCCGCACTCTTCTTGTGAAATAAGCCATAGCCACAGCCAAGAGAATCAACAAAATGGCAGACAGAATCATCGATCGGTTAAGATCTTTCTGTTCTTCCTTCAGCGTCTGGAGCAGCTGTTCCATTTTCTTATCCTGCCTTGTTATATCTTTAATATCGAGGAAGATATTCCGGTTGTAGTCGGACTGTCGCTTCATCCCCATAGCACTATATACGATGCAGAAATGTTCCCTGATATCTGCCATCCATTCAGGCAGACATGGTATGGAGTCGCCAATCCATTTCATTTCGATGGAATTATAAGGGTTTTTCCTTTCATCGCTTTCCTCATTATTCTGCAGCTGTTGGTTGACAGTGAAAAGATCAGAGTCAGAAAAAGCACATAAAACATCTTTGTCGTCAGCCACCCTTTTATGATGAATATTCACACACTCGAGAGCCTTCAACATTGTGTTCAGTGCCTTCTCATTTTCGTTGACACTGATATAATAATCAGCAATGGTATTGTAAGTCTGTCCGACATCGAAAAGAGATCCGTAATCCTGGAATTTTCGCAGCGCGAAATTGCAAATCTCAAGTGGCAGCCGCTTGTCATCGCAGGAATCAGGAAAATCCACAAGTTCTTTGATAAGATTAATGCTGCTTGGTCTGTAATCGTTGGCTTTCATAAGATCTTCAGCCACCGAGGTAAGTGCTTTGGCAAGAATATAATTGAAGTTGTTAGCCTTAGCGAGAGTAGCAGCCTCCAGCAGGTTAGCCGTATTATCGTCAGTAAGCCTGTTGTCAATGTTCTTTGCATTTCCGAAAAGGAACAAAAACATAAGTCTTTGCTGTACGTCGTTCTCGATGTATTCCTGATTATTGGTAATAAAATCGATTTCCTTATTGGCATCTCCTTCCTGTCTCAAATAAAAATAATAGACGTAAAGAGTGAGGTGGTATTCAGAAACGGCGAAATTCCATGCTTTTCTTTGTCTTTCATTCATATTACGTACTTCGGGCCTGATTCTTTCCATTTTCTGTAGTGCATCGTTGTGATAATCGTAAAAAGCATTATTGACCGCTCTTCTCTGACAGATTTTCATCATGATGACATCCGCAATAAGACGGTATAGTTCGTTTGATGAATTGTCGATGACCCTCCTCAGGTAAGCACTTGCCGAATCATAATCCATTGTCATGTATTTAGCGAACCCGAGATTGCACAGAGCCTCATCTCTTCCGTCGCTATAGTTGGATTCATTTTCAGACAGCGTTAAGGCCGAATTTGCGTATTTAATGATTGAGTCGGTTGAGACATAATAAAAACCATAGGCTTTGTCATTGCATAAATCGACAAACTCCCTGTCTTCCCTGGTTGTGGAAGAACAAGCTGCCGCCATGGATATCAAAACGGCAAATAACGGTAAGTATATCAATTTATGTAACATGAAAAATATTTACGATTTACAAATTAACTAATTACATTTTTTTATGCAATTTGATTATTTTAGCAACAGTAAAAAAAAACTTATTTGAAAAGTTATTGCATATTTTCTATTTTCTTGAATTCGAGCGGTCCCATCCCGACATGTGTTTTAAACCATTTTCCGAAATACGACTGGTTTGGAAAATTCATTTTTTCAGAAATTTCCTTGATTGTGAGATTTGAATCCGTGAGAAATTCTTTCGCCTCTCTAACGAGAACCGATGCAATCCACTGTGATGGTGTTTGTCCTGTTCTCATCTTGACTACAGACGAGAAATACCTCATGGATAAAAACTGTCTGCTAGCATAGAAAGTAACATCGTGCTGCTCAACATAATTATCCCTGAGGTCGTTTAGGAATTTTCTTACGATATCATCCCTTCTGTCGATGGTGTTTTTTAGTTTGTTTTCAGTATTTGTGAACGCCAGAATAATCTGCAGAACCAGATTCATCTTGACATTTTCTATTTGAAGATTATTAAGCTGCCAGAAACGTCTTTGGTTATTAGCAGCATACTGTTTTGACAACAAAAGATGTTTCTGATAGAGTTCTATATAAAAGTTGATGGCATTGAGATTAGCCTGAGAGAGCTTCGTGACAGGATTCTGCCTTAAATTAAGAATAGAATCGACATCAGTGATTTTCGTGAGCAATGGTTGTACAACATTTACATCGACAGACATCATGAACCCATAAAGATCATCAGAGGCATAGATTATTTTAAGTACAGAAAAGGGGAAATAAACTACAATATCGTTTTCTGTACATAAAAACCGGTTGTCGTCGAGCAATATTTCGACTTCCCCCTTAGTGCAGATGAACATTCCGCTCTGTGCAAACCTGACTGGTTTATCTCCAGGTATAAATCCCTCGTTTTTATTCCCAGAAATGATTCTATAGATTACGTTGTCATTTGTCATATTTAAATTCGAGTTTCTGAAGTAAAAAAGGAAGCCGAGTTAATTAAAAGATTTAATTATGTAAGATGTAAGATTTATGAAAGTGGTTCGGATTTAAAATGGAAGTTAACGAGCCTGAGGCTCGTGGAAGACAGTTTTAAAGACATCAAATGATTCTTCCTACAAAATTAATGATTAAATTGTCTTTCACGAAAGAAAAATGCTAAAATGTTCAATATGTAGTCTAAAAAGGATTCAAAATAGCCAAAATTAGTACAAAAACGACATGAGACATTACAAAATAACCTTTTCTAATTGATTATTATGAGGTAACTTTGCAAAAAGAATTTTTTTTCAAGAATTAGCGACAATAATTCACATAAAAAGCGTAAATTTGTAAAAAATAAATTATTCAACATAACCATCAAACAGCAAAAAAGATGTCAAAAAAAATAAAGCTGCCTTTGCGGACAATTTCCTTTTGTTGTCTGCAAATGTGTGTGGTTTTACTACAACTGTCGTTGGTTGGCTGCCACGAGGAAAAAGTTCATGAGAAAAGTATTCAATACGTAAAGACAACGATAGCTGAATCGACGGGTGAGGAAAGCATGATCAGCTATCCCGGTAAGACAAAAGCTTCGGATGTTGTAAGCCCATCGTTTAAGGTTAGCGGTACTTTATCAAAAGTATATGTGAAAGAGGGTGATCATGTCCGTAAGGGTCAGCTGATAGCCGAAATAGATCCGCACGACTATGAGGTCCAGCTGAAAGCTACAGAGGCTGAATATTCCCAAATCAAAGCAGACGCAGAGCGTGTGATCTCAATGTATCAAGAAGGCACCGCCACCGCCTCGAATTACGACAAGGCCCGTTATGGTCTTCAGCAGATTGAAGAGAAGCTTGCTCACCACCGTGATGAAGTTCGTTATTGCAAGCTTTATTCTCCAATTGACGGATATGTTCAGAGCAAACACCGCGATGCCGGTGAGAACGTAGGAGCCGGAATGTCAGTACTGTCTCTTTTCTCTTCCAACAACATCGAAGTTGAGATATTCATTCCCGGTTCAGATTACAGCCGGCGGAGTGAGATGACCCGTGCCATTTGTTCATTTGATGTGATGCCCGACAATATTTATTCCTTAGATATTTCCCGGATGAGCAAGGAAGCTAATGCCAGTCAGCTTTATATGGTTCGATTAAGCTTTAAATCCGGCGCAGATATTGGCCGCATCACTCCAGGTATGACGACGATGGTTTATGTGAGCTATATGAAAGGTGACGGGGGCGGGACAGTTCTGATTCCATCTTCCTGTATTCTTCACAGCAAAGGCCGCTCAATAGTATTTGTATATGACAAAAGCCGCAGTGTGGTCATCCCCCGTGTTGTCCAGACAGGCAATCTCGACACACGCGGTAATATTGAGATCACTTCCGGCCTTTCTTCTGGTGAGACGGTTGTATCTGCCGGAGTACGTTTCCTGAAACCAGGTCAGCGCGTAAAGGAAGCCGACAAGACATCTTCATCGAATGTAGGGAAACTATTATAAAGATTTAGGATTTCAACATTTACGATTTATTTGTTATTTGCACATTTATATTATTCACGATTTATTCCTTTACGAATTGTATATAACCATAGAACAGCAAAGATGACATAAAAAATCAAAATGCTGTAATTCAGGAAAGAGCACAAAAACAATGGGAAAGATAGATTTTTCAAACTGGGCATTAAATAACCGCAAGCTCATCACCTTCTTTATTCTATGCCTGTCGATAGGCGGCGTGTTGAGTTTTCGTCAGATGCCAAAGCTTGAGGATCCCGAATTGAAGGTGAAGCAAGCAATGGTTGTGACGACCTATCCCGGTGCCTCAGCTCATGAGGTAGAGCTTGAGGTGACGGACAAGATAGAGAAAAGCATCCGTGAGATGCGGTCGATCAGCAATATAGAGAGTCAATCGATGAGTGATTTAAGCATCATCACAGTCGAATTAGAAAAGACACTGCCCGATGATGAAGTTGAGCAGGAATGGGATATGCTTCGCCGTAAGGTGGAGAATGCCTCCCATTCGTTGCCTTCCGGAGCAAGTGAGCCGATAGTTCGAGATGACTTTGGTGATGTGTATGGAATGTTCTATTGTCTGACAGGTGATGGTCTGAGCAATATAGAGATGTCGGACTATGCAGAGCTTGCCAAGCGTAATATCAGTGACATAGGAGGCGTAGCCCGTTGTGACATCTATGGTGTGAAAGAAGAGTGTATCTATGTGGACATGCATCAAGAGAAGATGGCAAACTTAGGTGTAATGCCCACCGAGGTGATTCAGACGTTGAACAACCAAAACAAGACCGCCTACAGCGGTTATTTCAACAATGGCGACAACCGTATCCGCATCCGTGTTGACGACAAGTTCAAGACCGTGGATGACATCAGCATGATGCTGATTCAAGGCCATGATGAAGAGCAGCTTCGCATCCATGATATCGCAAAAGTGTATAAGGATTACGTGAAACCGACTCGCAATGAGATGTTCCGTGACGGTAACCCCTCTTTAGGCATCTCCATCGCCTGCATCGGAAGTTACGACGTAGTTCAAGTAGGCAAGCAAGTTGACGCTGTAATAAAAGACCTTCAGTCCCGTATGCCCGTAGGCGTGAAATTCGAGAAGGTGTTCAACCAACCAGAGCGAGTGAACAACGCAATTTCCACATTCTTAGTCAACCTAGCCGAGTCAGTTCTGATTGTGATTATTGTGCTGATATTCACGATGGGCTTCAAATCGGGATTGATTATAGGTATCAGCCTTCTGACAATTGTATTAGGTTCTCTACTAGTGCTGAAAGGTTTTGACGGTACTCTTCAGCGCGTATCTCTCGGTGCATTTATCATCGCAATGGGAATGCTGGTGGATAATGCCATAGTGATAGTTGACGGCATCCTTATCGACATGCATAATGGTATGCCCAAACGCGAAGCTCTATGTAATATCGGCCGCAAGACGAGTATGCCTCTCTTAGGAGCCACCCTGATAGCGATATTGGCGTTCTGGCCCATATTCCTGAGTCCTGACAGTGCCGGCGTATATGTCCGTGACCTGTTCATAGTGATAGCCGTCTCATTGCTGTTATCCTGGATTCTTGCCTTGATTCATGTTCCCCTGATGTCGGACCGAATGCTGAGAAGCCCTGAAGAAGAGCAGGCAGCCAAAGACCGCAAAGCAGCAAAACGTCACCTTAAATCATTCAAAGAAAACGTCACCGAATCATCAGATACAGAGACATCAGAATCGTCCCAAGAAATCTCATCTACAGATAATTCCACTCCAGATGAGACATCCAAAGACAATTCCCAGCCATCTACTCCATCAAATCCCTATCATGGTTTCACCTACCGTCTGTTAGAGAAAATACTCCGTACCGGCATCCGCTTCCGCTATATAGCCATCTGTATTGCCATCGGCCTGTTAGGTCTATGTGCCTGGGCATATCAATATCTTAACCAGGCCTTCTTCCCCGACATGGAATACGACCAACTGTATATGGAGTATAAACTTCCTGAAGGCGTGAATTCAACTCAGGTGAACAAAGACCTGACAGAAATTGAGGCATTGCTGAAAAAGAACAAAAACATCACCCACATCACCCGTAGCATCGGCGGAACGCCAAGCCGTTACAACCTTGTCCGCAGTATTGCCACACCATCCTTGTCGTATGGTGAGTTGATTATCGATTTCACAAGTCCAACTACTCTTGTCAGCGAGATGGACAGCCTTCAGACTATGCTTAACCAACTCTATCCGGATGCCTACATCAAGTTCAAGCGTTACAACCTGATGTTCAAGAAATATCCGATAGAAGCCTGTTTCCATGGTCCCGACCCTTCAGTGCTTCATGTGCTATGCGACTCCGCACTGAGCATCATCCGCAACAGCAAGAGTTGCTATCTTCCGACCTCAGACTGGAGTCCTCAAGTTCCCGTTCTGAACATCAAATACGACCAGTCGAATGCCCGCATCAGCGGTTTGAGCCGTTCAGACGTAGCCATGTCGGTCATGGCCTATACCGGCGGCATCCCCATCGGCACGTTCTATGATGGAATCAACAAAAAGAGCATCTATCTGAAATGTACCGATAACGACGGAAACGACATCAGCCGCCTTGAGAACATCGTGGTTTTCGGTCTGATTCCCAACCTTCATAAGGTAATTAACCGTAGCATGGTCCAAAAGCTGATAACTGGCACACTAAGGAAAGACGAGCTGATAGAGGCACTGACACAGAGCACTCCTCTTCGTCAGGTAGCCAAAGGCATTGACATCGTATGGGAGGAACCTGTAGTGATGCGTTATAATGGTCAGCGTTCCATCCGTGCCCAGTGTTCCCCAGTACCCGGTGTTGGTACCGAAGCCGCCCGTCAAGACATAGCCAAGAAAATTGAAGCCATAGAGCTTCCCGCCGGCTACAGCCTGTCATGGGAAGGCGAGAAACGTGCTAGCGACGACTCCATGAAATATTTGTTCGCCAACTTCCCTCTTGCCATCCTTCTGATGATCATAATACTGATTATCTTGTTTAAGGACTATAAGAAACCCCTTATCATCTTCTGCTGCGTACCACTGATTGTGATAGGTGTCATACCAACCATCCTACTGACCGGAAAACCCTTCGGCTTTGTAGCCATCATCGGAGTACTCGGCCTTATTGGCATGATGATTAAGAACGGCATTGTACTGATGGATGAAATCAATCTTTTGATTAAGAATGGTGTGACCCCACTCCATGCAGTCATAGAAAGTTCAAAGAGCCGTCTTCGTCCTGTGATGATGGCATCGCTGACAACGATTTTAGGTATGATTCCATTGATACCCGACGCGCTATTCGGATCATTAGCCGTTACCATTATGGGCGGCCTGTTTATGGGAACAATTATCACACTGATATTCATTCCTATACTTTATGCCACATTCTTTGGTTTGAAATCTCAGGATAAAGAGATAGATGAGTTGTATGAGCAGATTGAAGAAGAAGAAGTAAAGGAATGAGAAGACGAGACGTATGTTCTGCTCAAGGAAACTGTCCATGTCCTCAACCGGATTTCATCTTCAATTATACCAAGTTATTACTTAGTTTTACTTCACAAAAGAACATTATTGAAATGGTACGATTTATAATTCTACTTATCTGTTTGTTTAGCACAATCAGTGGTGTTTGTCAAACTCCGTCTTACAAAGGCAAGATTCTTCCCTTGTCGAATGCCCAAGAACTGGCATTAAGCTACAACAAGCAGATAAATCAATCAAAGCTATTGTTTGAACAGACCGGTTATGACCTTGAAGCATACAAAAGTAACCGTTTTCCCCGTATAAACCTTATTGCCACAGATTTTTATTCAACAGCGAACAGTAAGTTCGGCATCTCAGGGGGAAATCTTCCGATATATGTTTATAATCCTGCAGCCGGTCAGTATGTTCCTAATGTAACTGTGAATCCTGACGGGTCTTATACGATGAATGAATATGCCTACTTCCCCGACATCGAGATGAAGTTCAAGATGAAGAACATGCTGATAGGCGGACTCCAAGTAATGCAGCCGATTTACACAGGCGGCAAAATCACCTCAGCCATCAATATGGCAGAGATAGGCCGTGAGATGGCAAGCGTGAACATCCGACTTTCAGAGGACGAGGTGATTGTGAAAGTTGATGAAGCTTATATGCAGGCAGTCCGTGCTAAAGAGCTTGTAATCGTGGCAGAAAGCTATTATACAATGCTTGAGGAGTTAGAGCGCACGGTGGAGAGCGCCGTTCGTCATGGCCTTCGCCTTCGCAACGACCTGATGAAAGTCCAGGTGAAGAAAAACGAGGCAGAATTAGGTCATCAGAAAGCAGAGAACGGCTTCCTGTTAGCGCGTATGAATCTGTGTCATCTGACGGGTTTGCCATTGACCGAGGCATCCTCAATCGACATAGAGACCGAAACTGCCAACAAGGACCGTCTGACACCGAAGCATACAGGCGGTGTGGAATACCGCCCGGAATACACCTTACTTGAGAAGAAAGTGGCATTGGCCGAGCAAGAAGTAAAGCTGACCCGTAGTGACTATCTTCCCAATGTGGCATTGTTCGGCAGTGTGATGTATGCAAACGGTGGTGAGCTAGCCGGCAAGAAGTTTATTGACAACGGCAGCTGTTCTGTGGGCGTTTTGGTGAAAGTTCCGTTATATACATTTGGTGAGGGAAGCAACAAAGTCCGTTCAGCCAAAGCCAAAGCTCAGCTAGCCGCGATTGAACTGAGCGAGAAAACCGAGCTGATGGAGTTGGAAATTGCATTATGCCGCACAACACTGGAAGAATGTGAGAAGGAAGTGGCAATAGCAAAGAAGAGCTACGAGCAGGCAAGCGAGAACCTGCGTGTGTCAAAATCGGCTTACGACAATGGTATGGAATTGCTTTCCGACTATTTCGATGCGCAAGCTTTATGGCGTGAATCCGCCGCTACGCTTGTAGAGGCTCGTTGTCAGCTGTTTTTGGCTTATACGAAACTGCTGAAGGCAACGGGTCAATTAAGATAAAAGGAGGTTGCGTTGATAACGCAACATACCGAACAGCCCATAAAAGAGGTTGCATTGACAACAAAACAAACCGAAGAGCCAAAAATCAAACTATCATAAAAGAGTCATGAAACTAAGTAAATATTTAGTACAATTATCGGTATTGGCATTACCATTGAATCTGTGTGGCCAAGAAGCATTGTCAGGAGAGAGCGACAGCGTGGTTTTTACACCTTATTATAAATACCGTGTGAGCCTCAAAGACAAAGAAGGATGCGGCTATTCGGTGAAAAAGCCAGAGGAATTTCTGTCGTTGAAATCGCTTGATCGCCGTCGTCGTCAAGGTCTGAGCGTTGATGAGAGTGACCTGCCTGTGAGCAAGAAATATCTGAAGAAACTCCAGAAAGCAGGAGTTCAGATACTTCACACAAGCAAATGGAACAATACGGTACTGGTTCAGACAACAGACACCACACAGATGAATGACATCTCCTCGTTGTCGTTTGTTGAAAAAGTCCGCAAGGTTGGAAGTTATGAGCGCGCTCCCCGTCCCTTACAGAGAGACCGCAAGCAAATGATTGCAAAATCGCCTGCTCCTGGCGACAGCTTGCCAGGTCTGGGTTATTACGGCCGAGGGGAGAATCAAATCCGACAGATTCACGGTGATGCCCTTCATTCCCAAGGCTACCATGGTGAAGGCATGACTATCGCTATAATCGACGGAGGCTTTCACAACGCAGATATCATCCCGATGCTGTCGGATGTCCGTATATTAGGGACCAAAGACTTCGCCGGTGGTGAAGGAAGTGTTTATGACTATGAGCGTCACGGAATGATGGTGTTGTCTTGCATCGCGATGAATCAGCCCCATTACATGGTAGGTACAGCTCCCGGTGCGTCGTTCTATCTGCTTCGAAGCGAAGACAGTGATACGGAGCAACTAGTTGAGGAGGACAACTGGTGTGCAGCTATCGAATATGCCGACAGTGTAGGAGCAGATTTAATCAACTCATCGTTAGGTTACACGACTTTTGACAATCCATTAGACAATGTGGAATACTGGGAGCAAGACGGTCAGACCCATATCAACTCCCGCTCCGCCTCCATGGCGGCTTCCAAAGGCATGATTGTATGCAACAGTGCTGGTAATTCCGGCAACAGTCAATGGAAGCGAATCGGTGTTCCCGCTGATGCGGACCATATCCTTGCTGTGGGTGCTTTGACTCCCAAAGGAATGAACACAAACTTCTCATCAGTAGGTCACAGTGCTGACGGACGTATCAAGCCTGATATCTGTGCCCAGGGTGAGAACTGCTCCCTGATGGGCAGCTACGGAAGCCTTACAGTTGCCAACGGCACTTCGTTCGCATCTCCTATACTCTGTGGCGTTGTTGCGTGCTACTGGCAAGCGCATCCGACACTGACAGCCATCGAAGTAATCGACCATATTCACCGTCTTGGCGACCGATATGAGCATCCCGACAATGTATTCGGCTATGGGATACCGGATTTCAGCAAGACACTGGAATAGTGAAAAGTGAATAGTGAAAAGCGAATAGTGAATAGTGAGAAGTGAATAGTGAGAAGTGAATAGCGAATAGTTTATTTACTTTTGAGCATGAAAAGAATGAGGACTATCTTTAAATAACAATTCATAATCCAAAATTCATAATCCAAAATTCATAATTCAAAATTCATAATCCATAATTCAAAAAGAGGTGGACGTTTGATACGTCCACCTCTTTATGTAGTTATGATTGAGTAATGATTACTCACCTGAACCTTGCGCCATCTGGTTGATAACAGCGACAACATCGGAGATATTCACCACACCGTCGTCGTTGACATCAGCATACTGATAAGTCATGGTACCAGCCATCTGGTTAATAACCGCCACAACGTCAGAGATATTCACCACACCATCTTCGTTGACATCGCATGGTATCGCATCCACCGGTCCGAGGTAGAAGAGCTGGAAGTCATCGAATATACACCAGTCGTTACCGATAGTTGTGTTCTTGTAAAGACCGAAGTTGATGCTTCCGCCTTCCTTGACATTGACAGTCACCTCATTGAGGTAAGCATCGTTGTCGTTTGCCATTCTTGCAGCAGCACCTCTCATAGAGTTCGGGAAGAAGTACCTCTCGTCAATGTCATCATACCATGAGTCGTAAATCCAAGCATCGCCAGCATCTACAGCAGACACGTTTCCGTCAGCGTCGAACTGCTCTTTTAAAGAAACAACACTGTAGGTGACGTTGCCGTCTTCATCCACATCAATATTCTCTTCCATCCATGCGTTGAGCGTCTGGTGTTCCTCACCGAGTTCAGCATTAGGATTAACAGCGTCGAATGTATATTGAGTGAAAGATCTTTCTGTGAAGATGGCATCCCAGTTGCAGAGAGAAACCACATCGACAGTCTTCTTGTTAGCGAAGAACTTCACGTTAGGCACGAATCCATCCTCCTGGAACCATACATGGTCGTAAGCTTCGTTGAATCCACCATCACGGTAGAATGACTTCACTTTCACAGTATATTTACCAGCCGGGAGGGAATAGAGAGTCTGTTCGATTCTGAAGTTGGTGTTGTAAGCCTCAGAGTTCTGGAGTGTGTTGTCTGTTGTGAAGTTACCAGTCCATCCTTTCTGCCCCTCTGTGAATGAAGGGTTAACGATGAGTACTGACACATCCACAGGATTTTCCTCAGAAGCCTGGTCCATGCCGAGGTCAGCCATAACAGCCTTGTTGTAATAAACCGCAAGTTCTTTCTCAAATTCCACGAGTTTATCCACATTAGCATATTCGCTGATAAGACTCTGAGCCTGTTCCTGAATCTTAGCCTTAAGTTCATCGCTGTTGACAGTTGAATAGGTGTCCACCATACCGGTATATTTCACATATTCATTATATTCGTCAACACAAGTCATCACATCCTTATAGGTGGCATCCGGATCATTGTAGAGGTCGAAAGTGTGGTTCACAGCCTCATCAAGATACTGATACGGGTTGGAGTCCGGTTCAAAATTAGCCTGGTATTCAGAGAACATGGAAGTCACATCGTGGCTATTGAGATATCCGTTAGCCTGGCTGATATAATCCTGTGCCTCATTAATAGTCTTCAGCGCAGCAGCGTATGCCTCATATCCCTGCAGCGGCATCTTGATACCGTTGAGCATATTCTTCACAGCCGTTTTGTCACCCTCAAGCATGAGTTCTTCAAGGCTGATTTCAATTTCGTCGATTTTCTTCTGTGCCATATTGGAGAAGTCAGGATTCTCGCCATAGTATAAGAGCTGCATACCGGTGAAAGAGCTGAATCCGTTGGCGAAGAAAGCCACGCGAGCAGTTCCGTCGGTCACCTGAATCATGTCTGTTGAATAATAAGTCCAGTCGTCAAGAGAATAGTTCCACCATCCTGAGAGACGAGTTTCCTCCTGAGATTGAGCGATCTGATCTCCCGACTGAATTCTGATACCCATCTTACAGTCGTTAGCCCAGTCGTTGGACCAAGTGATACCGCATCCCTTGATGCTGTAGTAACCACTCTGCAATCCAACAAGGTTCTGTGCGATTTCACGCTCACTACCCGGCATAGACCACTGCTTTGCACTTGACAGTTTGTGGTTCCAGTAAGGCTCATATCCGCCTGTATTCACCTGATACCATTCGTTGATAACCGTAGGATCCTGACCGATAGTCACTCCCTTACCGATTGGGATACGTGTGGTGGTCTGGTAGGTTTTATTGTCACCATCGCCTGACTCACCGAGGTCAGCCCATCCTTGCAGTCCGTTCTCACCATTCAGCACACGATCCTGCGGCTCCCATCTGCCAAGCTCCTCATTCCAAATAGGATTGTATTCCGGCTGGCAGAAGAAGGGGAATGCGATAAGATTAGAAAGGTCGTAGATACCGTCTTCGTTAGGTTTTGTCAGGAGATAGTCAGTCTTTGCCTGTTTGAGTGCAGCCAAGGCTTTTCCATAGTCCTCACCTGATTTGGTGTAAACACCCGTGTTGTCATCGCCAAACTCATCTGCCTCCACCTGCTTAGCCGCAGTGATAGCAGTCTGGAATTCTGGCAGTCCCGGATAAGCAGATTCTGCTAATTCATCGCACTCAGCAATGAGTTTTGAAAGAGCCTTTGCGTTGTCAAGATACACCTTGTATTCCGCAATAAGATCAGCAAGCTGCTGTGTAGCCACATCGAACTGCTCACCACTTGTGAATCCGGATGAAGCATCGTCAATGGCAGCAAATTCATTCTCATAATAGTAAAGCAAGGAAGAGTAGTCAGCCTCAGCAAGTGTCTCACGGAACTCATCAGCCAGATTGAGCTGATCGTTATACTTGTCGCGAGCAAGCTCGACCAAAAGCTCATCCGTCATCTCACTGATGAATTTAGCCTTGAAATTAGAGAAGATACACCAGTCATTAGCCACAGCAGCTGTTTTTCTGATACCAATTTTCACATATCCATCGTTAGCCTGGATAACTTTAACGGAGTTTCCTTCATAATACCCCGCCTGGAAATACTGGTCAGTACCCTGCATACAGTTAGGCACATAATAGGTAGTTCCATCATGTGTGTAGCTGACGTCATTCGACCAGTCAGTATTCTCATACAGACGTCCTTCGGTTCTTTCACTTGATGCAATACTAACCAATTTTTCTGATGCAGAACGAGTGACCTGTGTAACGTTCATGTCCTCGTCCAATTCAACAGACTCTCCAAAAATCACAGCATTAATAACCTCATTTCCATTCCAATATGGGCCTTGATAATCAGCTCTGTAGAATCCTTGACAAGTAAATTGATAATAACCTGCGGGCAAGAAGAAAATCTGATAGACCTCTGCCCCCTTAGGCTGATTGAACATTTCATAAGCATGCCAGTCAAAGGCGAAGCCAGTATTGGCACCACCAACCCATGCCTGATTTCTTTCCTGACAGTCATACCCTTGCCACTCGAGCTGGTCGGAGATATCCTGTCCGGGTGTCCAATCACTTTGTGCAAAGATGGAAGCAGATGTCAATCCCATCAATGCGAAAAAAGTAAAAAGTTTTTTCATAAGTGATAAAATTAATTAGTTAATAAAAAAATTGATTATAAAAAAATGAATAAAAACGAAATTTCGGTTAGTCAGAAAAACAATTGGAAAACACATTACAATCCAAATAAAATGTATAAGCATGGGAGGAAAGCAAATAAAAAAATGATTTCAGTTACCCATAGCAGTTATACACATTTAAGCAACAGTAAAAAAACTATTATGTTACAAATTTAAAGAAAAAAACAGAAACGCACAAATAAAAAACGAATAAAAATCGTTTTAATAACATGGCAAAAAAAAAATGAATCAAACAAAGAATTTCAGGTAACGGATTTGATAATTCAAACAAAAAAACTTCTTTTTTGTTTGAAACGTTTGTTGGGCTGATTTTTGAAGAACGTAACTGAGACGAAAGAATGGAGGATAACGTGTGAAACATTTAAAAAGAAGAAAAAAGCAGTCCATAAATAGACTGGAAAAAACCACTTCGCAGAAAAACCATGCGGATGATCCTGCCCAATGTGTTAATATCATTATATAATATAAATGAGAAATTAAAGTAAAAAAGATTGTTTTGAATGTTAGTCTGCTTCGTTGTTAGTATTATAAACTTTAAAAATGTTTGATGGACGGAAGAACGCCTTCTTCCGTCCCAAACCAAACTAACTAACACAATTATAAAAAAACTACTAACGTTCAAATTTTTTGACGCTGCAAAGTTAGGAATAAAAAAAAAAACATATTATATGATTTGTTTCTTGAAATAAAAAATTTGACACACATGAGCAAAAACAGCGAAATTCATAAAAAAATGTATCAAATTCAACATTTTTTTAGTCATAAACAATGATTGAATAAGACAAAATCGCTATATTTGCACATAGAAAAAAAGAAATTAACTAAAATGGATAAAAAAAACGTCTTATTTTTTGTCATATCCTTATTATTATATACAATACCGTCCCGAAGTCAGGTTCCCCACTTGTACACCCTGCAACAAGGATTAAAAAGTTCTTATATAGAATCAGTATATGTAGATGATAAAAATTTCGTATGGGTTTCCACCGCCAATTCCCTTGAGATGTTCAATGGTCACCGTTTTGTTGAGATAGACTATATTGATTCTGAAGAGGGACGTAAATTGTTTAATCAAGCCAATAAGGTGAGCCAGATAGATGATCGCCGCTATTGGATTCTGACAAAAAACGGCTTGTTCATCTACGACATCACCCACAACGATTTCACGAAAGTAAATATTTCTCAGGACAACATTGTAAACAACAGCTGTAATCTGACGAACTCACTCCCCTACCCCAACAGCGATAAGACGTTGTTTGCAACAGACGGATTCGGTTTTTTTGTTGTTGATAACACGAGTCTCATCCCCGACACGGTTCTTTCAAGTAAACTTACCTCTCTGATAGCAGAGTCATATATCTATTCTATACTAATAGACCGTAATAACCGTTTATGGATTTCTCATCCCCAGAACAAGGTGAGCGTCATCGATTTATCCAGTCAGAAGAAAGTGTCGGTTGATTTTGATTCCAATGCCCAATCCCTTCTCAGTTCAAGCCATGTGACGAGTTTTGCCGAGGACAATTCGAGCGGCAAGATATATATGGCTTTGTCTCACAAGGGCATCCTGGTTTATGACCGCTCTACGAAGACCGTTCGCGAGCTGAAAGAAAACAACCGTAACCTATACTGCAACTGTATTATCCAGAAGAAATCCGGTGAGATTTATGTGGGTACAGACAACTTAGGCATCTATCAAATCGACGGGACGAATGAACATTTGTCCCCTTATAAAGAAATTGATGATATCGACCTTCATACCGCCAAAATCCACTCGTTGGCAGAGGATGTAGATGGTAATCTGATAGCCGGCATATTTCAGAAAGGAGTATTGGTACTACCAAAAACGAATATCGGTTTCTCCTATCATTCCTTATCTGCAAATGCAAACGGTAAGAACAGTGCCTGTGTGACCTCATTCTGCACAGATCAGTCAGGCAATCTATGGGCAGGCACCGACGGATGCGGAGTGTTTGTTAACGGCACACGTAAAAGCGATGGTTTGCAGTCCCTTTTGATTCAGTCCATACTATGCGACAAGGAAGGCCGAATATGGTGCGGTTCATGGCAAGGCGGCATCTCCTGCTGTTCCGATGGCACCCATTTTACAATTCCCTCTTTCTTGTCTTCCTATTCCAACACAAACGTGATGGATTTAGCATACGACCCAAAATCTAATGAACTTTATGCCGGGACAAACGGTAATGGTGTTCTTCGCATCAATTTAAGTGAACAAAGCGTCCGAAGGATAAACAGCAGTTCCTTCCCTTTTGTCAACAAGCTGTATTTTGACAAAGACGGCATCTTATGGATTGGTGGTGACCCAGTTGGCCTTTACCGATATGATCCCAAGAAAGACAAAGACGAGCGCGTGGAATTAAATTCCATAAGAATCAAGGTATTTAGTATCATAGAAAACGGTGACCAAATTCTTCTAGGCACAGAAAACGGTGTGATTTGCTACGACAAACAAAAAAAAGAATGTATATCTCCAGACTATCTTGAGAACGTCCCTACAGACATCACCGTTAAAAACATCCAACAAATTGACAATTTGATATGGATATCGTCAACGCGCAAAATCTTCTGCATAGACAAAAAAAATGGTAAGACAACAGTTTTTGAGAGTCTAAACGGTCATTACATCGGTGAATTCCATCAGAATGCCTCCGTATTGCTTCCTGACGGCAGTTTCTGTTTTGGTGGTGACAACGGTTATCTTAGTTTCAAGCCCAATCAACTGATGAACTTGCCTCATGACATCAAAAATGTTTATATATCCCCGTTATGGATTGGCAGTTCTTTGGATGGCAGCGATTCCTATCATATCTCTTTCTGTGTCCCAGAATTAGCCATGCAGGACCGCATCTGCTACCGTTATATATTAGACGGATATGAGAAAAACTGGCATGAGACAGAATCGTCTTCTCCCGAAGCCTATTATGCAAGTCTTCCCTCTGGCAGTTACACATTCCGTGTTCAGGCATATTACCGTGATAATCCTGACAAATACACAGAGAAGAGCATTGATGTTCGTGTTCCGTACCCATGGTACGCCACCTGGTGGGCTTATCTGCTATATCTGGTCATCGCCAGTGTGATTGGTTACATTATCTATCAGAACATAAAGGACCGTCGTCATGCCCGTCATCTTCTCCGTAAAGCCCGAGAGAAAGAACGCATCAAAGAAGACAAGCTCCGCCTGTTCACAAGCATCGCCCATGAGCTTCGTTCTCCCTTGACAATGATTATCTCTCCGCTTCGTCAACTTACTATAAGCGACCAAAACCTTGACCGTCAGGCAAATTATTCCATCATGCAACGAAACTGCAACCGTCTGTTGCGTACAGTGAATCAGATGCTTGATGTTCGTAAAATTGACAGCGGTCAGTTCCATCTTCATTTCAGTGAGACCGAATTGAACACCTACACACGTGAAGTGATGGAGTCATTTAAAGGAGTTGCTGCCTCTAAAGCCTTGGAATTCAGTCACGAGTCGAATGAGGAAAGCATTCCGATTTGGATAGACCCCATCCACTTTGAGAAAGTGCTGTTCAACATACTTTCCAACGCCTTGAAATTCACCCCAGCCAATGGTCGTGTAATCGTCCGTACATCAAGTAATGAGAACATTCCAGACAGTGAATCCAAACGCATGTTGAACGACCCTCGTGTAACAGACTATGCAGAAATCAGAATTTATAACAGCGGTTCTCATCTGAATGATGAAGATCTGACCCATATATGGGAACGTTTCTATCAAAGCAGTAACCATAGTGGTAAGACCGGCAGCGGTATAGGTATGAACCTTGCCTACGACCTTGTGAAGCTCCATCATGGTCTGATAGAAGCCCACAATGTGGGAGAAGACGGTGTTGAGTTTATTGTCCGTCTTCCATTGGGCAAAGCCCATCTGAGCGAATCAGAACTTGAACCCCGTGTCACGAAAGATCCTGAATTCACAGTTCTTCCCGAACCACTTCCTCCAAGTTCAGAATCTGACGATAAAGAGAATGATGAAGAAATTTATGAGCCACTTCCTTGTGAAAGTTCAAAGCCCACGTCTGATGAAACTATTGAGGAACCATTGGATGAAACCATTGAGGAACCCTTGGATGAAACCGATTTGCCTGATACTGAGCCTGAGAACACTGAATCGAATTCTGAGTTCTATAACAGTTCCGAGATATCTGTATTGATCGTTGACGATGATAAAGAACTCTGTGATTATGTAGCCTCAGAGATAGGCAAAGAATATAAGGTGATGACCGCCAACAGCGGCAATGCCGCCTGGAAGCTGATTCTGACAGGCCGTCCTTCGATTGTAGTGACCGATTTGATGATGCCCGACGGCGATGGTTATGATTTATGCAGAAGAATCAAAGCAAATCCTGAGACAGACTATATTGCAGTAATTGTTCTGACGAGCGAATCGAATGAAGACACGCAATTACGAACAATGGCCCTTCAAGCAGACCATTTCCTTCCGAAGCCGTTTAATCTTCCTTTACTTCGCAGTGCTATAACGCAGGTACTGCGCGTCCGAGAGAGCATCCGTAACAAGATGCGGCGCACAGAAATTGGCAACAATTACGGCAGCATAGAGGTGGATTCTTACGAGGATCAGTTCATCCAGCGTGTCCGCGACTTAGTTCTCAAACATATCGATGATACAACCTTCAATGTAAACGAGTTGAGCAAGGAAATCGGAATGAGCCGCGTTCACTTGAACCGAAAGCTGAAGGAACATTTCGGTATTTCTCCTATAGCCTATATTCGCAGCGTCCGTCTGAAACAAGCCGCCTATCTGTTGGTAAACAATAAGGTGAATATATCTGAGGTTGCCTATCGTGTAGGTTTCTCATCCCACAGCTATTTCACGAGCATCTTCCATGATTTCTTCGGTATGAGTCCAAAAGAATTTGTAGCGACTTACGCCGATAATCTGAACGATGAGACCTTGCAGAAGTTGCTGGAATGATTGTTCTAGAAGACGAGAAGACAAGAATGGTGGACATACATAAAGTAAATCCCTACAAGGACACAATAATAGGGTGCTCAACATCACGCTGAGCACCCTATTATTGAATATTGTTGAAATGTTATGATTTACAGTATCAAAGCGGATCTTCCTAAAAGTTATGATAGACAGTATTATAGCGGGTCTTCCTTGATATCCGGGTTGTTAAACACAGTGCTCGGCACAAGCTCAATCATGTCGAACGAACATTCATTGTTCTCACTTTCCATTTTCTGCTGGAGTCGCAGATAGTGGTCAGTTTTTCCGTCAGAATGGAAGACACCGATGATTTTCCTGAGATTTTCGGGATAATCCCTGAAAATGGTAGTGATGCTCGTGTTATTCGTGCTGAATCCAGAAGACTTAGGTCCTTTCATCCATCCTCTGTATCTGAACTGCTTGTCGAACGCATCAATCTGGTCTTGGCTTCCAAGAGCCTCATCCGATTTGTAACCGATGTTCGCACTGTTTCCACTTGGTCTCATGTCGAAAGGAATGCCTTGGGGCACATCGTCAATATAGAACTGTACGATGCCTCGGCTTCCAAGACCGATACAAGTGAGGAATCTGACCTCCCAGTCGCCTTCAGGCACAGGCGGCAGTTTAACCGTAAGGTCATATCTTCCCTTCACGACGATTTCGTCAGCCTCATAAGAAGCGAATGGAAGGTATCTGGGTCTCAGATGTACGTGAGTGATATCTGTAAAGTAGAAATTCTGTGCCGAACCCGCCTTAAATCCGAGACAAGTATTCGGGTTAGTAGCAGCTACAGTGCTGAAAGATTGCTGTCCGTATAGCCCTGGGTTACCAGAATTGTTGATTTTCGTATGGTGTCCTCTCGCACCACTTGTCATAAAGTCAGGAGAGAGGGCACAGCAGTCGATTCTCATTCTTTCACTCATGACATCATCCTGCGTATAGATATTCAGCCCTGGATGATATCCATAGCTGAGAATATCATCTATATAATGGAAGACACCGTTTAGAGAAGTCTGTTCCGTCTTGTAGTCACTTGCTTCATGCACCAATGTTCCCCTGATTTTATATCCTCTCTGGTCTGGTCTGGCCTGAATTCCCCTTCTGTTGATATAAAGTCCTGATTCAGAACCATTAGGGAATGAGAATTTCATGATTGAATGAGGCATCATCGTCTCATACCAGCAAGATATATCCCACATTCTTCTGAAGAAAAGGGCATTAGCAAGCGTACTGTTAGGTCCGTCAACAGCAGTAAGCCTGTAATAAGTGCCCTGGAAAGGAAGAAGATGATAAGAAATAAATCTATTGAGCGAGTTTCTTCTGTCTGTTGGATCCGTGATGTCAGCATCTTCTGGATATACCGGATCATAGCACTGTTTTGCCAGTTTTTTCAGTCCTTCAAGGTCTTCAACCCCATATTTCTCTTTTAACACGTCATCTCTGGGTATGAATGCAGTATATTTGAAGTATCTATGCTCCATATATGCCACATTATCATACTCATTCCCTGTATGTACAACCAGTCTGTCGTTGGTCCAGTCGATAGAGTCTCGTCCAACCGAATATTTTTCATCAACATATCTGACCAGAGAATCGTTCATGTGGGTTGCCGTAAGTGCCGCATAAAAAAGTGAAGAATTTGGATCTTCTCTGATGATGTCAGGCAACATGAAGTTGTTGGTACCGATAACCTTGTTTAAAGTATGCACCACTCCATTTTTGACAGAGTCATCCATCTGTATCATCTTAGCGGTCTTGTTGATATAGACAGCAAGTCTGACCTCTCCAGGCACAGACACTGTGTCGGAATCACAGGACACAGTAAGCGGTCTGTCAAGCATGTTCATGACAGGATATGTGCCGTTGTTGTAATCGGTCGTGAAATATTCCTGCTCAATGATATGTGTGAAAGTGATGGTGTCGCAATCCGCCTTGGAAAGCTGACTCACCGAAGTAAGCCCTCTACCATGCAAAAATTCATCAACCGCTTCATTTGTGGGTGCAAATACAGTGTATGATCCATACGTCCCGAGCAAATCCATCATATTAGACCTCTGAACTATTTCAGTGAATTCACTGAACTTTTCCCTGTTACGTATAAAGTCAGCGGCATATTCAGATGTCATGGTGTAAAGATGCTCCTCGTCGGGGTCATCAGAGCATGCAACAAAGGATGCAGTCACGAGACTGGCAGTCAGCAATAAAACGATAAACTTTCTCATCATAAGAATGATATTATTTACGATTTACAATTTACTGTTTATTTGGATATTATATAGAATCTTTTAAAAGCCCATGTCAGTTATGATGCAAAGATAAACAAAAAAAAACGGAATATAATCAAAAAAAGAGAAAAACTGTTTTCTTGAATTACAATTTCACATTCACAGATCCTCCTGGTGTTTTAGTTGAGAAATAATAGAGCGCGTATCTTGATCCCATAAAGAGTCGTCTGTAGTCGAAAATCATCTTATATTCGCTACCGATTTTCTGGAACTCACTTCCGTCGAATGAATAGAAGAACGTAGCAATGTCTTTACCCGGGTTAAAGTCTCCGTTCATGACGAGTGATACCTGTTTCACCTTCTTTGGAATCTCAATTTTCTCAATTTCTTTCTGTTCCACATTTGTAATGGCCTTGGTGTTGTTTGAGAGGCTCACTTTCTCTTCCGTGAAGACAAGGAAATTCTTTTTGCCGATTTTCTTGACCGAGAGAAGTCCTGAATCTCCATTGAAAGCAGCCAGTCCTGTGACATCCCCATCTTTAATGTTGGAAAAGTCAATAGTGATTGTATCAGAGCATGTCGGTCCCCATGTTCTCCATGTGAGTGTATTTCTTGCATCGAAGATATTGTTTGCGAGCTTAGAAGTTCTGAGTGTTACAGACTTTCCTGGTCTGGATACGCTTCCGGTCTCGGTTGTGATATCTTCCTTGATGATGTTATGATTTATTTGATAATCTTTTTCTATAACCGCCAGTTCGGGACTCTTATGACATTGGCAGTCCCCATCAAGGTTGACGGTCTCCGGGATGATACCGTCACCGTTTGTACCGAGCATAGGCCATCCGTCAATCCAAGAGCAAGGCTCAATGGTCAGGATTCGTCCACATCCCCCTCTATCCTGGAAAATCACCCCATACCATTCTCCATGCTTACCGTCCACAATTGTCCCCTGTCCAGCGTATGAGAATCCTCCGAAAGTACTTTTAAGAATCACTTTCGAGTCATACGGGCCTTCTATATTCTTACTTCTATAAGCAATTTCCTGTCTTCCGGTCCTCGGCCATGAGATGCAAAGCAGATAATACATTCCATCGTGTTTTACAACCCTGCTACCCTCGTGCAATCCACCCGGTCTGCCATTGAGTTGCAGCACCTTGTTCACTCCACCTCTTTTGACATCCGTGAGGTCAGGCTCAAGCTCCACAAGACGAATATCTCCGCTTCCTGAGAAGACATACACCCTTCCGTCGTCGTCGAAAAAGAGTGATGCATCATGGAAGGCCGGAAGCCTGCTATGCAGTTTCCATCCTTTTGCCGGGTCATCTGTTTTAAACACCATTGACTTATGAGGGTCGTCGTTAGCGACAAACAAAGCCCAGAAAGTGCCGTTATTGTATCTGAGCGAAGTTGCCCACTGCCCTCTGCCATATACAGTCCCCTCCTCCAGGTCGTATCTTGGTGTGTCCTTAATTTCATCGAAGAGATAAGAGACCGTCTCCCAATGCGCGAGATCCTTACTTCTCATAATAGGTCCTCCCGGAAAGAGGTGCATGGTGGTAGTGACAAGATAATAGTAATCATCAACCCGGATGATGTCGGGGTCGGGACAATCCGCCCAAATAAACGGGTTTTTTACTTGAATCTGTGCAGATGCGTTTAAAGCAGCAAGCCCCAATGCCAATGACAATAAATATTTTTTCATTTTCTGGTTATTTACGTAATATTCGTTAAAAAGAAGATAAGGATACGATAAGGGGTGAAGACGAGGCGACAGTTTAGTTGATGAGGAAAATTTTAGTCTGTCCTTTATAAGTACATTTCACAACCGCTCTACCGTCGTTTATTTTTCCTATTTGATAAGAAACAGCCGAATCAGATGGTTTGACCGTAATTACAGAGTTGTCGTTAACCGGCGCATGCAGCTGATAGTGGTTAGCCTCAGTGTAACCGTTCTCGCTTGTAGCAAATACAGGTGATGCTGGAATAAACAATTTGTTTCCATCAACAGCAATCTCCACCGTCGGCAATGTCGGTACATTGATTGTCGCCCCCTGCTTTGAGAATCCAATTCCGTGCATATCGAACAGTCCCTGCGGACGCTGTTGCCGGTTCCTGTTCTGCTGCTGCCATGGCGGACGCTGGTTCTCCTGCTGTTGGATTTCCGGTCCTTCCACAACCAGATAGATGGCATGTTTACCATTGAGTCCTTCCACCTGTGGCACAGATGCCTTAAACACCTGTGGCTGTCTTTGAGCGTTCTCCGGCACTTCAATAACGGCTATTTCCTTACCGTTCCAAACGTTATTGGCATAGGGTCCGTCCAGCATGACATGAATTTTGAAAGCCCCTTTTCCACCAGGGGTCAAATTGATGTTAATTGTGGTTCCATCACCCTTTTTAGCACCTTCAAACGGGTTAATTCCGCTCTGGGCCTTGTCAAGCCCCCCGAATCCAAAATATTTGAAACCGATAATCCCCTTGTTAGTAATGCCAGCCAAATCCATATTGTTGTACCATACATCGTGATTATCCTGCATCCAGTTGTTCCCAGTCATATAAGCAGCGATTCCAGCAGAATAATACTGATATGGCGGTAGTCCGAATATATTGAATCCCTCAGAAGTCACTTCAGCACCCGTATATTCCGTTCCATCAGATGCCTTCGCAGTCCACTCATTGTTTTTCGTAAAGGGGTCATACCCCACAATTCTTACCTTACCTCCATCAGCGACCGCCTTTTTGTCCCATTCAATCTTCACAGGAGCAACCATGGACTGACGCGCGTTTCCGAAACCACGTGGTGGACGATGATAGAAGACATACCACTGTCCGTTGATTTCCTGTAGCGAACCATGTGTGTTATGAGCAGCATTGGTGGTGATGAGATGTGAACCATCCTCGTTCGGCACAACTCCTCTAGAGTCAACCAGCACCCCACCCGATCTCCAAGGTCCGAGTGGTGAGTCCCCGTAAGCATAGCGTAGTGCAGAGTTGGTGGAACCAAGCCCATAGTCAGGTCCAGAATATCCAGAGAACACCATCACGTACTTGTTACCCACCTGTCGAATACTTGAAGCCTCAAAGAAATTAAAGTCTCCTGGGTTCTGTCCCTTGTAAAGAGCAGGATATTGTGTCCCCTCCGGGTCGCGCACTTTACCGAAGCTGCTGCTTGCAGGAATAAAGAAGTCGTGTAGCTGTGTACCCGGTCTCATGGAATACATGGTGTTCTGGTCAAGCTCGCATGCGGTTGAGTGCTGGAATCCATAAAAGACGTATGCCCTGAATCCCTTGTCGTAATCAGGATCTTTCTTGTCGGTTATATTCTCAATAAATACAGAAGGATCGAAATCAATCAATGATCCCGGCACACACTGTGTCCCGTCCTCCGTCATATTCACCGGCACGAATGGTCCGTCAGGTCTGTCGCCTTTACAAACAGTGGCAATTCTTCTCCATCCTCTTGAATGCGGATAAAGCCAGTAAGTTTTCTTACCGGTATTTCTGTCCTTCACCTCGACGAGGTCGGGTGCGAACATCGTGTCCCACTTTCCATTGATGAAATAGGAGAAGATCGGTCCCTCGTCCACCCAGTTCGTGAGGTCTTCTACAGGAGCTGACCACATACGGATATCATTTCCACAATATTCGTTGTAATGAACGTCGTGTGATCCAATGATATAAGCTCTGTAATGTCCAGGTTTGTCGGGGTCTTCAAACACCCTGGGTTCCCCATCGGGAATATGTTCCCAAAGCGGGAGATAAGGGTTTTGCGCATTGGCGCTTACTCCGAACAAAAACGCTGTACATGCTAACGCTAATCTAATAATAATCTTATTCATAAAAAATAATTTTTGATTTTTATGCAAAGATAGCAAATATATCAATAAAAAACACGCAAACATGTTTCTTAGATTTTTATATACGTTACAAGAGATGAAGAGTCTGCATATTATTGTCTCTGTACAGCTACGGCCTTACCTTTTTGCACATTGATTTCGTAATCGTACACTCCATCATGAGAAGCAATGAGCTTGCTGTTTTTTGCCTTGATTTGGTCAGCACATCTGAGTTTGAGTACCCCGTCAGCAGCCGGTATGATTTCTGCTGAAGTCAGATGGTTGTTATTCCAAGCAATGGACACTTCGAATCCACCTCTTGCTTTGAGTCCCTGCACCAGCCCCGAATTCCATTTGTCGGGCAATGCCGGGAGTAGATGTACAAATCCGTCCTGACTTTGCAGCAGCATCTCAGCGATACCGGCTGTGACACCGAAGTTACCGTCAATTTGGAATGGTGGATGCGCATCAAACAGATTCGGGAAGGTCCTTCCGTCAGGATACTGTCTTTCCATTCCCTCGTTCGGCAGAATTCTGAGCATATTAGATATAATTTTAAAGGCATGGTTTCCGTCCAGCATCCTGGCCCAGAAATTGGTTTTCCATCCGAGGCTCCATCCTGTAGCCTGGTCACCTCTCTGTTCAAGTGTCACTCTGGCAGCATTCCAAAGCTCTGGCGTTTTATAAGGTGAAATCTGGTTAGAAGGATGTAATCCATAGAGATGTGATATATGTCTGTGCTGGTCTCTCGGGTCGTCGAGGTCCTCTCTCCACTCCTGCAGCTGTCCGTATTGCCCCACTTTCATCGGCGGGAGTTTTTCGATGGCAGTTTTGAGTTTCTGCTGATAGTCCGCATCCATGTTAAGGATTTTCGCTGCTTCCAAAGTCTGTGAGAGTATATCCCTCGCAATCTGATTATCCATAGTACAAGCAGCGCATACCGGAGTGGATTTTCCACGACCTCCATGCTCAGGAGATACACTTGGCACGACGAGCAGCTCTCCGTCTTTCTCAACCATGTAATCAAGATAGAAGTCGGATGCCCCTTTCAATACAGGATAATACTCACGCAGAAAATCCTTGTCGAGCGTGAACTGATAATGTTCCCAGATGTGAGTACAGAGCCATGCCCCTCCATTTGGGAACATACCCCATGGTGCTCCGTCGATAGGACCTGCAATTCTCCAGAGGTCAGTGTTATGATGAGCTACCCATCCTTTGCAGTCGTACATAACCTTAGCAGTCTCAGATCCGGTCTCACTTAATTCCTTAATCATCTGGAAGAGCGGCTGCGCCGTCTCCGAGATGTTGCATACCTCAGCAGGCCAGTAATTCATCTCGGCATTGATGTTGATGGTGTATTTACTGTCCCATGGCGCATTCCTCTTGTCGTTCCACACTCCCTGTAGGTTAGCAGGCTGTCCTCCTGGCTGTGAAGATGAAATCAGGAGATAACGTCCGAAATTGAACAGCAGCTCCACCATTCCCATATCATCACTCCCATAGAATTTACTCAGTCGCTCATTTGTAGGGAGTTTCTCGTTCTCAGACCGCTTGCCGTCATTCGATTCAGGATAAGCGCTTAATCTTAGATGCACACGATTGAACTGTTTCTGGAATTTATCGATATGGCGTTTGAGCAACTGCTTGAACGAGAACTTTTCCGCATTTTTGATAACTTCCTCGTTTTTAGCTTGCTGATTTCCTGAGACATCGTGATAATTTACGAAGTTAGTGGCAGTTGAAATGAGCAGAGTAGCCTCTGTTGCATTGTCAATTGTCAGTGATTCAGCCTGTGCGCTAATATTTCCGTCAGTGATAACCTTGGTGATGGTCTGCGCTTTCAGTGCTGCCGGTATTCCCTCCTGCTCCACTCCATCAACCCAAGCCACAAGCTGGTTGTTCACAGTGCTGACCGAGCAAGGCAGTTGTGACTTAAAATTGAGAGAGAAGAATAGTTTTCCTTTTTTGTCCGCCTTGATATTCACAGCCACCAGATTGTCTTCCATCGATGCGATGACCGTACGTGTAAATTTAACTCCGTCGCAAGTGTAAGCAGTGACAGCTGTTGCCTGGTCAAGGTTGAGTTCTCTGCAGTAATCCTTGACATTCTGATGATTGAGATTAATAATCAGAGATCCTGCCGGCAGGAATCTCATTCCATGAGGTCCTTTGATAAATTCGCGGTTGATGACCCCTTCCGCCTCCTTTTCCTTACCATCGAAAATAAGGTCTCTGACCTCCTGCAGATGCTGCAAGGAAGTTGTACTGTTGTTGTTGTGGGGTCCTCCACTCCAGAAGGTTTCCTCATTGAGCTGTATTTCCTCCTTGTCAGTTCCTCCATAGACCATGGCTCCCATTCTGGAGTTACCAATAGGAAGAGCCTCAAGCCACCATGCCGCTGGCTTGTTATACCACATACGATTTTCCCAGTTTTGCGTTTTAGCGCAAAGATTGCCTGTGATTGTCAGACAGATCAACAGATTAATAATTTTTTTCATCATTGGTATGTTATTTTTTGAATCAATTGTCCAGGATCTCCGATAATCAAAGAAATCGTGTGTTGCGTTATGTTTTTGTCAACAGGAAACGCCAGCAGATAGTCTTTCCTGTTCTCGAGCACCTGCAGTTTCCAATCGAACGACCATTCCACGATTTTGTTCTCACAGACGACAGGTTTTTCCCAATCGACAGTAACGCCAAAAGCATTGCTTCTCTTTTCATCCACGGGCCACATCGGCACGGTAGAGATGGCAATAAAGAGAGAGTCTGCTCCGTTGTTGACTTTAATTGGAATATCAAGTCGCTGTGCATTGATATCAGCCGGATTTCCGACCTTATCGAACGGTTTTCCCAGTTGCAGTGTCACCCAGTCAGTACCGATGCCATGAATCAACTCAAACGGCTCAATAAGAGAGATCGTTTTCAAGTCAATTTGATTCCGATATTGAATATATTTTTGATTTTGTGATAATTTAAATTTGTCAGTCGGTTGGCTGACAATTTCCGGGATAATCTGGTACTGTGATACATATCCCGGTGGCACCTGTGACATCATCTGGTTCCATTTACCTCCATTCATAGAGTTATATTCGTTCATCAGCTCATTGATGTCGTCGAATGCTTTTTTTGCTTTTTGACCAGCTTCAGCGCTTCCTGTCTCATGATTCTGCTGTGCATAGAGAAACTTCTGATTCATGAGGCTTGCCGCCTTCACAGAGAACCCCAGCAGTTGGAAAAGGGCGATTTTTTCTTCAGGCTGCAGTTTGTCCATGATTTTCTGGCATTGTTCGTCAATCATGGAATATTTGAGCAGTCTCTCCTGTGCGGAACCATCCTGGAAAGAGAAGTCGGAATCATGCGGGAATTTGTATTCCTGTGCATCCCACTGAATCTCATATCCCATATATTCCGGTTTGCGCTGCCAAGCCAGCCTGTAGTATTCATCAAGAATATGCTGAAAAGAATGCTGATATTTATTTCCGAAAACATCGGCAAGCCAATTCGCCTGATGGTGATTGACATTTTCAATTGTAAACTCATCGACATTCCATGCCAGATCAAAGAACGTCTGCATCCCCAGTTCCATGGGTTTGATATCGCCGACATTAAGCAGCCAGTATCTGTCAGCTCCCGCCTCGTAAGCCTTCATCAGCTCCTCATACATGAGCACAGGCGGAGTTGTGCAAATCCACAGATAATCATGAGGTGTACCGAGATAGCTAAGATGATAATAAACCCCGCTTCCACCTTTTCTTTTTTTCTCCTCCTCGTTGCTGACCTTCTTCATGTAGCCATAATTATCGTCGGGCCAGACAATGGTGATATCCTCGGGCACTTCGAGCCCGGCGTTATAGATATCGAGCGTCTCCTTATAAGGCACGAAAATCTGTGGGATGTCCGTAGCCGGTTTCTTTTTATGTTTCGTAAGAATCTCGCGCTGGTCCTTGAATACCATTTCGAGTGTCCTGGCTCTTACTTTCGGGTCGGTAGAGCCTTTCATCGCCTCATCATGGAGCCCTCTCATCCCCATCGTGTAGATATTGTTATATCCAGCCGTCTCCCTGATTCTGTCGTCCAGTTTCTTATAAATAACAACTTTATTCGTGAGATAATTCCATTCCCCGTCTATCTCTTTGTCCCATTCCGACTTCGCCGCATTATTGAAAAGGAGCGGCTCGCAGTGGCTGGTAGTAATCATAATTCCCCATGACGCAGCCACTTCCTGGCTTTTTGGATGGCTATAGAAAGCCCCTGTGCAGTCGTGCATAGCCGGAGCGAGCATATTTCCCTTGAGCCGTAGAATCAGTTCACATACCTTATCATAGGTTTTGGGTCCGATATCCCCAAGTTCTTTCTCGAAATTGTCAGCAGCCCATGTTTTCAGTCCCCAGTCCTCGTCGTTGATAAAAATGCCCCGATATTTGACCGATGGTGATTTAGATGTGTAATTCTCGTTGAATTCGATTGTTTTTTTCTTTTTTACCGGGATGTCCGCCCACCAGTACCAAGGGTTAACACCGATTTTTTCGCTGATATGGAAAATACCATAAGCAAGTCCTCTGGGGTCACTACCAGCTACATACACATTTTTATTGTCCGTCTTAATGCAGAAGCGTTCCCACTCCCCTTTCAGGCTCTGCGCCTCGGGGAAATTGATGAATTTGCTTTCACCGACCACGCCAAGCACCAGATTTGGTCCTTTTTTCAAGGAATATTCCACCTTTGGGCAGTGCCCACAAACACGCTGAATGTCGCTTGCAAGAACGTCTGCCCATTTATGCGTAAAAATATTATCATTAATGCCAATAACAATCGTGGCATCAGCCAGATTGACAGCATGAAGTAATGAGAGAGGAAGGCAAAAAAGAATAAAAAGAAGTTTTCGCATTGTGTTGGTTAGTTTTTTTTAAAAAAAAGGAAGATAAGCCTTTATAGGAGGTTATAGGATTCTATAGGAGATTATGGGAGGTTATAGGAGATTATAGCAGGTTATAGGAGGTTATAGGATTTTATAGGAGATTATAGGAGATTATAGGAGGTTATAGGAGATTATGGGATTTTATAGGAGGTTATAGGATTTTATAGGAGATTATAGGAGGTTATGGGAGATTATGGGAGATTATGGGAGATTATGGGAGATTATGGGAGGTTATGGGAGGTTATAGGAGATTATAGGGGGGAGTAGGAAAAGATGAATGAAGGGGTAATGGGATGGAGTCATTACGAGAGCTTCCCATTACCACTCAAAAATACAGTGTTATTACTTGAGCAGTTTGAGCATTACTTCAGCATAGTTGCGTCCGAGTTTTCGGTATCCTTCGGCAGTGAAATGAAGACCGTCGCGTGCCCCCGTGCATCCTTCAGCTGAAACGACATGTGCAGTGGGTATAACCTGCGGAGTGCGTGCAATGACTTCGTTGTGTGCATGGCAGATACCTCCATTCTCCTTGTGCATCAGCTCACCGATAAGCAGCGGGACATCCTCTGCGTTGAGTCCAAGTTCTTTAAGGAGTCTTTCGTAAACAATCTTCACTCTATCAGGCCAGTCGGGCTGTGTGTTGTCAGTACATCCCTGATGGAGGAGGATACCCTTGATTACTCCCACTTTCTGAGCCTGTTTTCCACATTCCACAAGTCTTCTGAACGGGTTGTTGTCATATTGACGGCAGAATCCCTGTAGCCAGTTAGCAGCACTTGCGATGTAGTCGGCACACTTGTCCTCATCGAAGAGGTTGATACTACATCCTCCGACAGCCACGTTGATGACGCCCACCTTGATATTCTCCGGGAGTTTCTCCACGAGGGTTCTTCCGAAATAATCGCAAGGAGTAAGACCGTTATTACCTCTGCAGAGTGGCGGATAAGCCACATACCAGTTCCCCTTCGTGCGGTTGTCCTGTTGCATATCCACAGCCGCCATCATTCTGAATCTCGGGTTCACATTCTCACAATCCTCAATTTCGATAGGAGCGTTCCCTTCCATGTTCGACTGTCCGAAAGCGAGATAGATATGGAAATTCGGGTCGAACGACGTCGGTTGTTCCATTTCACCAGTTTTGAGAACCACCCGCTTCACATCTCCGGCATTTTGAGTCTGATCCAGGTTAAAGTTCTTGCAGAAATTCCATATTTCCACGCTGTTCTCCACTCTTGGGAAATGTCCGCCGTTCTCACTGAGAAAAAGCTCCACGACACATCCTGTAGAAATATTCGTCCACACCTCCTTGGTTCCTTTCAATCCATTGTAAGGTGAATAGTTATCCAGCTTGATATATGTTGAAGCCTCGTCCATTTTTGCCATGTGCTCCACATAATCATGAATGCGATATCTGTCATAGACAAAGACATCGTCTCCGTGCTGATGGCATTGAATGAGGTTGACCGGCTTAGCGCATTTGTTCCAGGGCTGTTCCATGAACTGCACTCCGCTTGTAGGAGCAAAAACAGCCACTTTGTCCTGCATTTCTCCCATACAGTGATACATGAGCATGGATCCCATAGAGAATCCTGACCAATAGACGCGTTTCGGGTCGGTCTTATATTTCTCGGTGAGGAAATCGATTGATTTACGCACAAAGTTCTGGTCTTTTTTTCCTTGAGTATCCCATGTGTTACCGTCACTTCTGAGATAGGCAACAATGAATTTAGCGGTATCGACCATCTGGTAGAACTTATCGTTCTGATATTGATATTCCGGATTTTGGTTCATGCCATGAGTGACAATCATGAGCGGATAGTTCTTTTTCACTTTCTTAGGAGTGAAGACAATCATATTTCTGCTTTGTCCATCAACATCAACGAACAAGCTGTCTTTTTTGTAAGCAGCTGCCGTAAGCGCAGTTGCAAAGGTCAGAAAAAGTAAGAGCGTTTTTTTCATCATGATAGTGATATTTTAGAAAGTAGTTTGTTTAAGTGAAAAGTGAATAGTGAATATTGAAAAGTGAAAAGTGAATAGTGAATAGTGTATTTAGTTATGATTCAGGGTGACTATTCGGAGATTCATAATCCACCTGTTTATAAAACGTTGAAATGAGTGCGGATATTACATCCGCACTCGATTAAAATAAGGGTTCTTTCTGTTGATGTCAAACAGACCGTTCAGTTAGATATTTCGGACAAACATAAAGTAAGTCCCCACTAGCAGTAAGTCCGCCTATTACTTAAAGAGAAGCTGTGCAAACTGATAGAGAGCTCTTCTCCAAGTAAGGAACTCGTGTGCAGTGCCGGGAGACACATGCCATTCGGCATTGAATCCAGCAGCTTTCAGATTGCTCACAGCCGTTTTCACACCGTCAGGATTCTCCTTTTCACCAGTGCTGATGAAGATGAGCTTTGGTTTCTGCTTTCCTTCAAGTTCTTTCGGCTCATACACACCCCCACTGAAGAGTCCCCAGTATCCGAACACCTGCGGACGTGCGAGCGTGGCCTGACGCGTTTCCATACCACCCATCGATAGTCCCGCCATTGCACGGTGGTCTCTGTCGGCGATGGTTCTGAAGTTCTGGTCAACATAAGGAACCAGCTCATCCATGAGCACCTTCTGGAAAGCAGTCCAGTCGAATTCGTTCATACGTCCGAATCTCACCTCGTTGGTCATACCGTAAGTCATGACGATGATGAATGGCTTGATTTTTCCCTCAGCAATCAGGTTGTCGAGAATAAGGTTTGCATGTCCCTGGTTGCTCCATGCCGTCTCATCCTCTCCCCATCCGTGCTGTAGATAAAGCACTGGATATTTTTTCTTACCCTTGCTGTATTCCGCTGGTGTGTAAACAAAAGCTCTGCGCTCAGTGTTCGTGGAAGGAGAATGGAAGAGAATCTGCTGCACATTTCCGTGAGGCACGTTCTTAAGCGCATAGAAATCCTTGTCGTGAGCTGGAATCTCAATACCGCTCTCCCATCTGGTTGAGCCATAGAAGTTCAATGTCCCCGGGTCGTTCACAGTACCTCCGTCGATTGTGAGGTGATAATAGTGGAATCCCTCATCCATCGGTCCGTCAGTGGTGCCTGTCCAGAATCCATCCTTATCTTTGCGGAGAACAGTGCCGCCTCTTCCACCCAGTCCGAGGCTTACGATAACCGACTTGGCCTGTGGCGCATCAATCTTGAAACGTGCATATCCCTGGGAGTTAACCATCGGGTATTCCTGTCCCGGCTGGTTGAGCTCACTTGGTTTGAAATCCTCGATGATGGTAGCGTTATCCAGTTCCGGATTAAAGTTCTTGATGATGCTATAGACCCTCTTCGGCTTGTAATCCCTGTCGAAGGGCAGCGGGTAGTTGTTCACGCCAAGCCATGAATCGCGGTCAGAAAGATTCCAGAAAGTCACATTGTCGATGACATCCTTATGTTTTCTGAACACCTTGAAGAGTCTAGCATACTGGTCTTCCTGCAAAGATACGATATAGGGCTTCACCTGGAAGTTCTCATTTCTTGAGAACTGCAGCTGTCCACCCATCTCCTCATTAGCTCTGACATCCAGCTCAGTGAAATGTATATGTTTCACGAGTTCTGAATATTTAGTGATAGCCTGGTCAACATCCTCCTCCGACGGTCCATAGACATTGTA